>Ga0307997_10001262_pt1 | contig 11897 bp, 6 predicted proteins | sample Davwhametageno36_FD_203165 | JGI IMG/M metagenome (GOLD analysis project Ga0307997, IMG submission 203165) | Marine microbial communities from Davis Island wharf, Antarctic Ocean - #36 | ecosystem: Environmental > Aquatic > Marine > Unclassified | place: Antarctic Ocean: Davis Island wharf...
ACCTTCTGGAAGCATCATTAAATCATCTGCACGATGTGCAGGATCCGCACCAGGTGGTAAAACAGCTTCTACGGAGGATGCATGATCACCAGCAGCAGATACTGCAGCAGAACTGTTCGGTAACCAATTTAATTTATCCATGCCAGCATTTTGAAAGACATGCTGACAATAATGAACTAACAAAGGAACAAGAACTTTTTCAGAATTAAATGACACGGGTGAATCATAACGACACAAATCTAAGTACTCAATGATTAACGTCTGCGCATCCACTTGCATGTGCATGTCGAGTGAACGAACACTCAGAACAAATTGAGCAAGAGAAAGAACACGTGAATGAAGAAGAGAAGAAACGGTCTCTTCCGTGTCAACTTTTGCACCAATATTTTTACATGCGGAAGCATAGTCCTCTGCAACATCAATGGCAATCTTGGTGAATGATCCAGTTAAAATTTCTAAAAATTCACCACGCTTGATGCTTCCTTGCATTAACATTTCTTTTGCTTGAATAATAGTATCCTTTCTCACTGGATCAAGAGCAAGTTGTTGTTGTTGTTGTGACGATGGAGTGGTGCCAACTGTTGAAGCACCGACCAATTTCTTTCGGGGGCGACTCCTGCTGCTTCTGCTGTTGCGATCGCGTGATGGTATGCGTTCTTGCTGTGGATCCAGGCGTGGTGATATTGCCGGTTGTTGTTGTTGTTGTTGTTGTTGTTGTTGTTGTTGTTGTTGCTGCTGCTCTTGCTGTCTGGTGGGACGACGATTTGTTAATGGTCGTTGGTTAGAGACAGGGTGATGACGATTTGAGAGGGATACATCAAATGATTGAGATGAATTTAGATTCATGCTAGTAAATCGTTTGGTGGTGGCACAGTTTTAAGCATTGCTTTTCTTTCAACGACACTACTCTGATCGTGTTAAATTGTGGTGGGGTAAGTGGCATTTTTGACAATTTGACATTTTGAGAGTTACTTATTCCACCATAACCTTTCTGCGTGGCGTGGAATGCACAAACAAAAATTTGAAAGACAAAAATTCAGCCTGCCTGCCAACCTGCCCTGCCCTGCATCACATCAACCATTAGCCTGCCTGCCAACCTGCCCTTGCCCTGCATCACATCAACCATTACGTCCTATAAAATGAAAGCACTCGGTAAAAATCTGGCTGGAAAAGCTGGAGCAGCAATTGGTGGAATGATTGACGAGGCTGTAACAGGAGCTCCGAAAGTAGTACCGCCACCACCAGAAGTCTGGTGCATCACTTTGCGCCGCACTCCACCCATTCACGAGCTTGATCAACCACCTCTCGGCCCTTGTGCAAAGTTCTGCATTCAAATGGTTGTCGTCCCTCCTGCATTTATCCTTGCATTCCTTGGCTGGATCATTCTCAGTGGGATTTACTGCTTCTCCTTGTGTTGCTTTCCGTTAATGGGACAGGGCTTTTTAGTCATGCTTGCAGAAAGAAGTGCACAAAGAAAACGAGTAACGAGCCAGGAAGCACGGGAGGCGAAGAAAGCAGCGGAGGCAACGTTCTGTTGTGCTAAGTGCCTGCTGAGTTTAATGTCGTTTGCTGCTTTCCGTTTGATTCGGCCATTTAACATGTTCACAAGTTGGTAGTGGCAAGTGCAAGTAAGTGCAGCATTACGTTGTTCGATAATTATCTACTTTGTTTCACCTTTCAACAGCACACAAATAAAAGAAAGTATATATAAAAAAAAAAAATTATAAAATTCATTTTCAAATATATATATGGTCAATTATAATGTTGTTTAGTATAGATCTACCAGTACCACACCCTACATCAATTTGTGCACAAATTCTACGTACATGTATGTTGTTGACACACACAGCATGACCGCTTTTTCCAGCTTTTTCCACTTTTCAATTCAAATTATCCAGGGTTATGGGGGATTCTTGAAAATTGCTTTCTGTTTCTCTGACCACACAATTTTTTTGTCCATCATGAGCGGCGAGACAAAAACAACTACCCGAACACCACTCCCTGGCTCCATCTCCTTTGGTGATGAAGAGGCTAAAACACTTGCCATGTGGAAAGAGATTGATGCGTTCCAAGCATCACTCAAATTAAATGCAAAGAAGCCAGCTTTTACATTTTATGACGGACCGCCCTTCGCTACTGGTCTCCCACACTACGGTCACATTCTTGCTGGTACGATTAAAGATACGATTACTAGATTCCAACACATGAGAGGCCACCACGTCGAGCGTCGTTTTGGTTGGGACTGCCATGGTCTCCCTGTCGAGTATGAGATTGATAAGAAGCTTGGCATTACTGGACCTGATGATATTACTGGACCGGAGGGAATGGGCATTCGCGCTTATAACGCCGAGTGTAGGTCTATTGTCCAGCGTTACAGTGGTGAGTGGCGTACCATCATTGAGCGCATGGGTCGTTGGATTGATTTTGACAATGACTACAAAACCATGGAGCCATGGTACATGGAGAGTGTCTGGTGGGTCTTTAGTGAAATTTGGAACAAGGGTCTTGTGTATCAAAGTTACAAAGTTATGCCTTACTCAACAGCTTGCTGCACACCATTGTCTAACTTTGAAGCACAACAAAATTACAAGGATGATGTGATTGATCCTGCAGTCGTCGTGACATTCCCATGTCTGACTGGCGAGCATGCTGGTGCCGAGTTTCTGGCATGGACGACAACACCATGGACACTTCCTTCTAATCTTGCATTGTGCGTTCATCCAGAATTAGTGTATGTTAAATTTAAAGATTTAACAGGAAAATTTAATAAAGATGGACAAGATCGTATGTTTATTATGGGTAAAAATCGTTTGAAGCAGTTATATCCCAAGCATGGATCAAAAAAGTACAAGGGTGGAGAGCTAGAGATTGTGTCTGAATTTGTTGGCAAGTCTTTAGAGGGTCTGACGTACGAGCCACTTTTCCCATATTTTCAAGAAAGATCAAAGACGGGATCATTTAAAGTATGCGTCGATGAATATGTAACGAGCGAGGACGGTACATGTATTGTCCATCAAGCACCAGCATTTGGTGAAGATGATTTTCGCGTCTGCATGGCGCAGGGTGTCATTCAGAAAGGTGAGCTTATTCCATGTCCACTAGATGCAAGTGGAAGATTTACTGCGGAGGCACCTGAGTACAAGGGTGTGTACATTAAGGATGCTGACGAAGCGATTATGGCAGAATTAAAAAAAAGAAATCGTTTAGCTCAAAAGGGTAACATTAATCACAGGTACCCATTCTGCTGGCGATCAGACACACCGTTAATCTATCGCATTGTGCCAAGTTGGTTCATTGAGGTGACAAAGATCAAGGACGACGTCGTGCGCAACAACCAAGAAGGTACGACGTGGGTTCCACCTGAAATTGGTTCTGGTCGCTTTCACAACTGGTTGGCGAACGCAAGAGATTGGGCCGTATCTCGAAATCGCTACTGGGGCACACCCATCCCAATTTGGAAGAACGAGGATGGAACTGAGTTCAAGTGCATTGGTTCGATTGAGGAACTTGAGAAATTATCAGGAAAAAAAATTACAGATCTCCATCGTGAGAACATTGATGACATTGAAATTCCATCCGCAGACGGGAAGGGTGTGTTGAAAAGAGTCAAAGAAGTCTTTGATTGCTGGTTTGAATCAGGATCCATGCCTTACGCGCAACAGCACTATCCTTTTGTTCCGGAAACGAAAGAGAAGTTTGAAGCTGGATTTCCAGCAGATTTTATTGCCGAGGGTTTGGATCAGACACGAGGATGGTTTTACACTCTCATGGTACTTTCTACGGCACTGTTCAACAAGCCTGGTGCGTGTCTTTTTTTCTTCTTGTTTGTTTGTTTTCTTTGAAAGGGTGAACGTCCTGACTTTTTTTTCCTCTTCTTCTTTTTTTTCTTTTTTTTACTTTTTCACCACTCTCTCTCTCTCTCTCCTCCTCCCAAAAAATCATTCTACAAATCTCCAGCCTTCAAAAATCTCATCGTCAATGGTCTCGTTCTCGCAGAGGACGGTAAAAAAATGTCAAAACGTTTGAAGAATTATCCCGATCCTTCCATCGTTGTGAACGCCTACGGTGCTGATGCTCTCCGCATGTACTTGTGTAACTCTCCCGTCGTTCGCGCACAGGAGCTCAAGTTTAGCGAGCAGGGTGTCAAGGGCGTCGTGCGGGACATGCTTCAACCATGGTACAGCGCACTTCGCATGCTGGATCAGTCGGTAGCACGCCACGAGGAAAAAACAGGCACGAGCTACCGCTGTTCGGTTGCTACTGCTTCGAAGGCCACGAACGTTTTAGACGTGTGGGTCAACGGCGAGTTACAAAAACTTATTAAAACAGTTCACAAGGAGGTGGGTGCGTATCGTTTGTACACTGTGCTACCTACTCTAGTGACATTCATTAATGATTTGAATAATTGGTACATTCGTTTGAATCGTGGGCGTCTCAAGGGAAGTGGTGGTGTTGAGGACTGCACCTACGCTCTCTCAACGTTGTACAAAGTTCTGCTGAACATGTGTAAAGTGTTAGCACCGTTCACACCTTTCTTTACTGAGTACGTGTTTCAACATCTCAAGCAGTTCGGTGCTGCCGAGGATTTTATTAATGACGGTGATTTAAACGACGAGGGTGATGCAGCGAACATTGATCAGACTGCCTCCGTTCACTTTTATCCCATGCCCATGGCAGAGAGTAACGTGGATGAGTTTGTTCTCCTTCAAGTTGCATATCTTCAAAAAATTATTGAGTGTGGACGAGTCGCACGAACAAGAGCTGGTGAGGGGAATGACAAGCGTCTTCGTAACAACAAGCTTCCAATTAAACAGGTCGTCATTGTGCACAGTAATCCAGAGGCACGTCGTGCCATTCTTGAGGTCCAAGAGTATATTAAAATGGAGCTCAACTGTCGTGAGGTTGTCGTGACGGGTGAGGGTGAGGAGGAGCTAAATTGGGTGACGTACAGTGCCGTGCCAAACATGCGTGCCATTGGGCAGCGTTTTAAAAAGGAGAGAGGCAAGGTTCTGGAGGGACTTGGTCTTGATCAGCGTGGCAATCACATTAAAGGATCTGCTGGTATCCCACACGAGGAGTTGAAAAGATTTCAAGACAAGGGTGAAATGACAGTTGGTGATGGAATTACTTTGACAACAGCAGAAATGGAGGTGAAGAGAGAGCCTAAAGCAACGGATGGAAAGTTCCATGGTGTCATTGTTGACAAGGGAAGACATGCTGATACAAATCTTGTTGTCTTTCTTTCAATGATCGTGGAGGACGATCAAATTAAGGATATGCTTTCACGCGAAGTACTCTCTTGCGTGAATCGTCTTCGCAAGGCAGCAAACTTGTACAGTGGTGATCGTGTCCGTGTATTTTACGATGCAAACGAGACAAAGTCGGAGAAGGATCGATCACTCACCATGGATGCAATTGCAGCTGATTTGTCCGTCTTGTCCACAAAATTGTCAGCACCAGTCCAGCAGAGCAAGGAACGACAGTCTCACATGTTGGCGCTGGCGGAGGAGAAGCTCGATGTCTTTGGCTACCAAATGAACGTTTCCATTACTGGAGAGTCGGTGAGTTTCGTGGATGATGCCAAGCTGTCCACATTGTTTGGTGATGCCAGTGCTCCGGCCGTGCAGCGTGGTATTCAGGCACTCAAGTGTTACGTTGGTGATTTGCCGTATGCAAGCGTGAGCTTTGACTCTCCATTGGCGGTAACGGTGGACGGTGTGACGGTGCAGCTGGTGCCGGGGACACACTTTTTTGCATACTCATGTTAAGACCTACATGTAAAAAAAAAAAAATCAAAAAGAATTTTTGGGAGGAAGAAAGATAAACATTTTAATGAAGAGGAGAATTGAGAGAGCAAGGAACGGAGAGTAGCATAACAATAATAACTTTGGTACGCTGTACAACAAATATAATATGTGGAAGGCAAGAGTACAATTATAATAATATTATTATAAACAAAATAAATGAAAGAATTAAAAAACAAAAAATAAATTTTTCATATACATGTAATTATGCATACAACAAACAACACTACTACTACTACATGTAGGAACTATGCATACAAGGCAAGGTACATCACACTCCCAAGCGAGCGATTTTTAACATGTGTTTACTTTTGTACACGTGGACGTGCACCACACCAACGTTACTGTAGTGCTTTCCACAACATAAGAATCTTTACTAGTATGCATATCTAGGTGTACATGTAGTATGCATAGCTACAGTAGTGTTAGTGTTAGTACTTAAATTCGTACATGTAACATATTTCATCTATTTAGTTACATGTACCTATAGGACCTATAAGTACTAGCACTAGCACCTATAGGTCATTTGTTGTTGTGCTTTTAAGACCTTAAAAAAACATCTATTTCATCTATTTCATCTATTTAGTTTGCAAAGTTCGAAAGTCTTCCAACTGTACCATTTCGTCAAATGGAATTTCTAACATTGACAACCATTTTTTTTGAATCCAAATTCTGAGCTTAAACAAAATTGATTTTTCTTCATATCGAATGTGTCCACTGACCTCAGGTCTTGTCATAGGATGTGGTGTATTATCATCAGTTTCAAATGTTTTTAAGAGATCAATTTCATAATCTAAAGATTGGTTTGAAAAACTACTGAGCATGCTTCCTGTGGCACCCCAGAGTGTACGAAGAACGCGGAGCTCATTCCCTAGGCTCAGTGGTTCGTTTGAAGTAATTATTTTTCGATACGAATCAAAATTTTGAAAATCTAACATTTGAATACGCAACTTGCGAAGCAAAGATGCTGGTGGTGCTCCATTATCTGTATTCATAATTATTTCCTCAGCAAATTCAGAAGTTCCCATCATTGATAAAACTTGATTTTTCATGACACGATGTGGATCATTGACATCAAATCTGAAGGAGAAGGGAATACCATTGAATTTGTTCTGCAGATCCATTGTTCCGTGATCCAGCAACATTTGATAGTTTGTTTTGTGGTCCGATAATACGCTAAGCTCCTCTCCGGCTTGCATGTCGCGAGTCGCAACAAGAATCAGCTCGGAGGTAGTACCCGCCTCATTGTTGCGGGCTTGAAGTCTGCAGCAGCTGTTTGGCATGCGAGGAAGTGATTCAATGAATGGAATTAAGACTGGTACCGTTTCACCTCGTTCATTTTTTACTGAGTCCGAGCTTGAAAAAATATGTTGAATACAATATAACAACGCAGGCAGAGTAAATTGTTCAGTTGGAATTAATCCATCAACATCAGTTCCAGTCAGATGTGGTAACAACAGGTTGTACGCACTGTTGATGCCACGCAGGCGTTCCACCGTTCGTCGGTACACGGTAGTTCCGTTCAAGAGCACTAAATCTTCCTGGGGCCAGAAAGATGTTGAAGAGCCGTAGTTGGGGAAGGACTCGATCATAGACTTCCATGGTGACTCAGACTCAACACTATGCTTGCTGTACAGTAGAAAGACAGCAAGTTTGATAACGTTGGTCACTCGGCCTTCCAACTCTTTGGAGTCCAGCACGTTCGCAAGTGTTGGAGACTGTCCAATGGATTTCATATTCAAAATAATGTCTGATGAGACGGAAGCCAAGACCGTACCATTTTTGACAAACGATTTAATGGATGCTGCCTTGGCTTCTTCGTAGGAATGGAGATCAACAGATTCGTGAATTTCCACACCGTTTCCGAGCATCCAGTCGTGGTATGCTGGTAGGCTCGCATGTGCCACTGTGAAAATGAGGAGGAGGATAAGGTTCATTTTGAAAAGGTGCGTGTTAGTGTGGTGGGAAATTTTAATTTTTTTTTCTTGGTCGCTTGTGGACTTGCAAAAAATTTGACGAATCAAAGCGGTCGATCAACTTTTTGTAATTCACAATTCAAACAATGCGACCTCTACTAGCGTTTGTTCTCCTTCTACTTGGATGCTGCCCGAAGAACGTTGTCTCTGATGTTGATCGCGGAAATCTCCAAGAGCTGGACGAGCTTATTATGGAGTCACCAACACACATCAACGAGTTGTGGAAAACTGCCGTCAAAGAATATTCGAGACAAATCCAAAAGGAGGAAGGTGGATTAGGTGCAGTCTGCAGCAAAGATGAGCACTGCACGGATCCAAAACAAAAGGGACAGGCCATTGGCTACGTGTGTGGTAAAAATGGACGGTGTAAACCAAACAGCACTGATGTGGACGACGCATGTCGTTGGGGTCTTCACACTTGCATGCATAAAGAGAACAGCGCGATTAGAAAATTTGCTGAACAGGAAGTTCGGGATCGTCTGGGACATTTAGCAAAAGATGAGGATACAAGATCTACCATGCTGCAGACGGCACTGTTGCCTGCTCCCGCACAGACCATGATGGCGCTACCAGCACCACCAAGCATGAACAACGAGAGCACGACCGAGGACGACAACAAAATTCAAGCTATTCATAGTCAACAAAACGGTGTCATTACCGTCGCTCAGCAAGCTTACGTCAGCAGTTTAGCACTGGTTGATGACGTGGCGCAGGGTGCGCTGACATCCAGTGGTGCACTGCCCATGGACACGGGCAAGTGGCTGAGTCTTGCAAAGGAAGGCAAGAAGAGAACAACGCGCCGACCGTTCTACAACTACTGGGATCAAGAGGATCGATCTTGGAGAGTTGCAACAGCTACAGCAGAGCATGTTCAAAAACAAAATGCTTCATCGAACAAGAAAAAAAAAATATATCCAAATGATAAGGACGAAGAGCTCATGGAGTGGTTTAAAAAGGGTGGTGGAAAAATGAATTTTGTCGAGCCAGGTGGAAGATATGATGGCACACGTCGTTTAAAAGCCACAGAGGACACAGCACCAAATGATATTGTTTTAGAAATTCCATTAAAATTAACATTGAATCAACTGACGGTACGTAACATACCAACAAATCAAGGTCATTATTTGGGTCATTATTTAGGTGGAATATTTGGAAAAAATCAAGACTGGGGTTTAGCAGCACTTCTCTTGTACGAGCTTCACAAAGGGAACTCCTCACGATGGTGGCCATTTATTCGCACGCTAGACATGCATGTTTTGTCTAAGAGCACGCTGCAAGAGTTGCGAGGCACGTGGTTGGCTGAAAGTCTTCGAAGTTGGGAGTTTGAAGCTGAAGTAATGATGAAATCTATTGATAAAACAGTGAAAGATAAAGATCATATGGGTAAAATAACAAAATGGAGTGAAAGAAGAGAGATGAGATGGGCATTATGGGTAGTACGTCGTCATGCAGTGTGGGTAAACAAAGTAACAACAGGCAAACAAATTCGTGCACTCGTTCCATTTGCAAATTACATGAAGCATCGTCGTGGTGTGGGTGGAATGACAACAGTCGGTTTAGATAATAAAATTCGTGTCCACATGGGAACGGGTACTCCGTCGCCATCATCGGAGGGAGAAGAGGGTGATGGTGCTCGAATTGGTGATGAATTATTTTATGATCATGGTCCCTACTCAGATACAGAAGTCATGCTCCGATACCATGAAGTCAATGATTATGGTCCAGAGTCAGAGGAGAATCCTCATGATAAAATTACAGTCGCACTGCCAGGTGCAAAGGACATGAATACGGAGGACGTCTTTTGGGAATGGACATCCACAAAAGCATGGCGACGTTTTATGAAATATCCACCCAAGCAAAGTGATTTATGGCGGTTAGCCAACAAGCTCCAGTTGTATGGAGAGGAGTGGGACGAGGAAGAACAGAAAGCAATCAGTGGATCTAATGCTGCACTGAGTGGTTTGCCTTTCTCTACTGACATGGTATCAGCAGAGGAGCAGCTCATGCTTATGGGACGTGCCACGACAGAGGAGGAAGCACAAGTCATGATTTATGGAAAAGTAAGAGACAGCGGTCAGGTTGCGCAGTTGTACACTGCACCAGATCCAGAGGACGACGAGAGAGCAGCTAAAGCAATGGAGGAGATGGCAGACGCAATGCTACAACTGCAGGAGAGTGTTGCAGCGGGACACACGGATCCAAGTGTGTTGAAAACAATTAATGAAACAAAATCATTTTTTCTTCATGGTATTCAACCTAAACGTGGTTTAGATGATGTTGATAAATTAATGATAAGAAAAAGATTTTTAATGGATATGTGTGGTAATCAAACAGAGCATTGGGTTGGTAAAAGAGATGTTTCCAAACATTTAATGTGTGCACTTCGTGTACATACGATGAACGAGACAGACATGGATATTTTATGCCCGTTTACTAAACCTGGTGCATATTTTGGTGATGAGAAAGATCGAAAATGTGAGGGTGGTGGTTTTGATTGGGACAAAGGTGTTTCACCCGATAATGAGAACTCAACCATTCAAGCGTTACGTGACACGGTAAGTACTTTATTAAATGACTACACAACAACAGTAGAGGAGGATGATTCAATTTTATTGGACACGACACTGCTGTTGTCACCAATTAAACATAGCGCAGTCGTGCTACGACGGAGAGAGAAGCTGCTGCTGCTTGGAACAATTGATTGGTTGGATAATCGTCGTGCGATGTTGATCAATTTAACAATACCTGGTACGACGACGAACGAAACATTTTATCAAATTGAAAAAGTACGATTAAAGGAGGTAGTAAGAATTCAATTAGCAAAGGAGAGAGTGGAATGGCGCGAGAAAGTTAAAAAAGAGTTGTCGAAACCAGTGGACGTTGCCTCTATCAGCATTGATCTTGGTGGTGACATTGGAAAAGTAAACTTTACATGGAGTGAGGGTGAGTCATTGGATGACGCTGCACTTGCTTTTGGTGTTAAGTATGGGTTAACATACGAAGGTTTAGATCAATTAAAATCATCAGCAAAACCAAGAATACCAATTCAAAAAAAAGTAATGTTCTTTATGCCAGTTGTCCTTGCACGTGGTGTCCGCGCTGCGATTCGTGTCAACCAGGGAGATAATGCAACGCTTGTGGCGGATCAATTTTGTGCCAAGCATGGAATTCCAGAGGAATCAACATCAGATATTCTTACACAAGTGACGGAGCGTTATAAAAAAAGAATGAATCGTTCTTTGTTGTTAACATTTCCACTGGATGTACCAGACGGAAGAACTATTAATTTTGATGTTCGTCAAGGTGAGCAACATGATTTGATACGACTAGTTCAGGACTACTCACTGGCCATGCGCATTAATATTGATGTGGAGCAGCTTGCAAATATTGCTCACAAAAAATTACCGCCACAGGTAAGAGAGGTTGTTTGTGTTTTTTTTCCTGAGTTTTTTTTTTTTTTTTTAAATTAAGAGTTTGTGTTTTTTTTTCTTCTTGTATCTCTCATTGTTCTCATTGTTCTTCTTCTTGTTCTTCTTCTTGTTCTTCTTGTTCTTCTTTAATTTTGATCTCCTCTAGATCATGGAAATACCAGTAGATCTTGCAATGCAGCGTCGAATTATTCTTCGCGTTCGTCAAGGCGATGAACCTCGTGAACTTGTAGAAGCATTTTGTGAATTTTTTGATATTGATCCAGTCCATGCCGGCACGAACATTTTGACCGCCGTCTTTCGTGGTTTGCATCCTGGTGCCATTGTTGTTCCTCAGGATTCATATGTCAAAAAAAACATGACAGAAAACACCACAGATGATGGTCCCAGTGAAAGCGCCGACAGTAGTTTGTAAGGCAGCCTTTTTGAAATATGTTTTTCCACAAGGTATTCATCTCATACATGATGCAGATTAGAATAACTAATAATTGAAATGCGTGTTGTGGCTTTTTTATATGTTATTGTTTTCAAAATGCATTTTTTTTTCTTTTTTTTCATCTTTATTTTTTTTGGTTTCTTTTTGACCAAGTCGAAAGGGGAATAATTCCCACTCATATCGTAAACGAACGATTAACTGATGATGGGAAATTGGAAAAGAATAGTTTAAGGTGCGTAAACAAGCCTCCTAA
>Ga0307997_10001266_pt1 | contig 11888 bp, 11 predicted proteins | sample Davwhametageno36_FD_203165 | JGI IMG/M metagenome (GOLD analysis project Ga0307997, IMG submission 203165) | Marine microbial communities from Davis Island wharf, Antarctic Ocean - #36 | ecosystem: Environmental > Aquatic > Marine > Unclassified | place: Antarctic Ocean: Davis Island wharf...
TCCAATTATGAGGGCAAAAGGGATGCGGGCATAGGCAAAAGTAGCAAGTCCTGAGGCTTCGCCAAACCGGTATGCCTCAACGGTCAACCACATGCCGAGAGTAGCAAGTGTGCCGGCCGCTAGCAATAATAAGCCATCGCCAACGCTCAGGCCAGTCCAGGCCACTACAGCCCCCGGAAATGTACCTAATGTTGCCACCAAACCGATCCAGAGCATGATTGTCGCAGTGTGTTCAGTTCGGGTCATCACCCGGTTCTGAAAAATCAAAATTGCTGCGGCGAAGGCCGATCCAAGCCCAAAAATAACCCCTGGGTTTATAGTAAGGCTGGTCGCGCTGCCGGCGAGAACGACCCCAAGGAACCCCAAAACGGTAGTTAGCCCGTGCCGCAACCCAATCTTTTCCTCCAGAACAAATGGGGCCATCATCACTACGAAAAGTGAGGTGGTAAAGGTAAGTGTTGAGGCAAGCGCGAGGTCTAATTTCTGAAAACTTGCATAATAGAACCACCAACAAATCAGGCTGGTCAAACCACGCACGATCAGCATCGGCCAACGTGGCGAGTAGAAAAGAGCGGGCCGCGTAAAGGCAACCCAAAGAGCCAAAATTACAAGTTGGCAAAGCGAGCGCCCAAAGACAATCAGCGCAAAGGGGACTTCAGGATTGAGAAACCGCAGAACCGTGACATCTGCCGTGAACATAGCCGCTGCGGCGAGCAGAAGGACTGCGCCATAGCGGTTGTTGACTGGGACCTGTTCGATCACGTTCGGCGGTAGGGGGCAAAAGCGGCTGGGTCGATCTCAGCGATTTGTCGTATAATTTCGACCCAGGCGGCAAGGCCATCGGTGATAGAAGATAGTCGGAAGAATTCATTTGGCGCATGGAAGTTTTCGTCTGACACTGCAAAGGAAAACATCACCGTATCAAGCCCCAAAATTCTCAACACGATCTCAGTCAAGGGCAGAGAGGCGCCAATGCGAACTTTTAAGGGCGTCTGCCTAGTTGTATTTTCGAGAGCCAAAACAGCCGCACCAAGCAACGGGTGATCTAGCGGCACAGCATAGGCTCCCGACTGACCTCTATCGCCGTAGACCTCCAGACTCACACCGGGAGGCAACTGTGATTTTAAGTGATCAATAACCGTTTGCTTGGCGCTTTGCGGATCCTGACCTGGCACAAGCCGCATTGTGATTTTAGCAGAGGCTTCGTTGGGTATTACGGTCTTAGATCCGGCACCAGTGTAGCCACCCCACATGCCATTGACGTCTAAAGTTGGCCGTATCCACAATCGTTCAAGTGTTGAATAACCTGCCTCGCCGTGTGGCTGCGCCCCGATGGCGGTGAAAGCGTCAACTTCGTCATAGGGGATTGCCGCGATTTCATCGCGCTCGGCCTGCGTTGGTTCTGCTACACCATCGTAAAAACCGGGAGCTGTGATACGACCCTGCGCGTCATGTAGACCTCCGATAAGCGTCGACAACACGTGGAGTGGATTGCTGACTATACCGCCGTAGCGGCCTGAATGCAGATCCTGAGAGGAAGTCTGAATCCGCACCTCAAAGCCTGCATTCCCGCGTGAGCTGATGTTCAGTGCTACAATGTCGGGCCGCCACCGCGCCCCGTCGGCAGAGAGCACGGCATCGGCGGCCAGCAGGTCACGATTAGCCTCAAATAGACTGGCCAAGGAGGGAGAACCGATTTCCTCTTCCCCCTCGATCAAAAGCTTGATGTTGATAGGCAACCGCCCTTCGACAACAAAGAAGGAGTAAAGCGTTTCGAGCGCGATCATCAGAGGACCCTTGTCGTCTGAGATGCCGCGTCCATACAACCTGTCATTTCGTTGGACTACTTCGAACGGAGGTGTATCCCATTTGTCCAGCGGGTCCGAAGGCTGCACATCATAGTGGGCATAAATTAGAATGGTTGGTTTGCCTGGAGCGTCCATCCGTTCGGCAAAGATAGCAGGATGTCCGATTCCGTTCGCCGGGGTTAGGCGGCGTCGATTTTGAAAAGCCATCTCGTCAAGGCGTGTCTCAATAATTTGTCGGGCGTCTTCCATGCCTTGCGCCATAGCTGGATCGGCTCCTACCGAAGGGCAAGCCACAAGTGCTTTCAGCGTCTCTATCAGTTGGGAGGTTTGGTCAAGCGCGTGGGCAAGTACGGGGTCTGTCATAGGATTTCTCTTCAAGTTATGCCGCCGTCAACACTAAGAATCTGTCCGGTGATCCATCCTGCTTCTTGCGAAATTAGAAATGCGGCCGCTGAGGCAATGTCTTCAGGTTTACCCAGTCGGCGGGTATGGATCCGGCCCATCAATTGTGCTTGCCCTTCGTCGCCGAAGGCGGCCCATTGGCGGCGCGAGGCAGGGTTGGAAAGGATAAAACCGGGTGCGATGGAATTCACGCAAATTCCGTGCTGAGCCAACTCAAGGCTGAGTTGCTTGGTCAGCCCGACCAGCGCGTGTTTGGCCGCCGTATAAGCATGAATGCCTGTCAGGCTGGGGCGTAGTCCTGCACCCGAACTGATAGTTACGATACGACCCCAGCCCGCTGTCTTCATCGCAGGGACCAGCGCCTGAGATAGATAAAGCGTGGCATCGACGTTGATAGCAAAAATATGGCGCCAGGCTTCAGGGCTGACCCCTTCAAGCGGTGTTCCTACCTGATTTCCCACACCACCTGCAGCATTGACCAAAATATCTGGGGAGCCAAAGTCGGTTGCGATCTTCTGCACCATCGCTCGCACGGCGTCGGGGTCTCCCAAATCGGCTGCAGCTGCGGGTAAACCCAGTTGCGCTGCTGCGTCCTGCAAAGCCTTGCCGGGCAGATCACTAACAATAACCTTGGCCCCATCTGCGGCTAGACGGGTTGCAATAGCCGCGCCGATACCGCCTACAACGCCGGTGACAAGTACCGTGCGATCGGTCATGATTGCACCTTGGTCAACTCGCGAAATGTCTCCGCCGATATTTTGCGGCGGCCGTCTTCTATGTCGTGGATCAGTTCGACCAGCCGATGCAGCAGCGGTGCGTCAATGCCATGTGCTAATGCAATCGACGCAACTGCGCCGACTTGGGGGTCCACCTCGGTCTTGCGCTTGCGCACCGTAATATCTCGATAAATACCAGTATGAGTTTTGGCGGTTTTGGAATTGAAATCGGCCAGATTAGCAAGGCTTTGCAAGGCGTCGGCATCACTCGCGTCCGGCATGAAAGCGGCAGGCTCAAAACCGTTGAAGGGTTTTGGTTGGATCCCTTCGGCAAGGGCGGTGCGCATTACTTCCCGCGCGAGGCCCATAAGAGCAGGGCTACGTTCTGGATTGGCAAAGTTTGCGGCCATGCTGTCATGGGTCAAGGCCGTGGCAAACAGCATCGCGCCATATCCCATCTTGCCCCATAGATACGCCCAAATGTCTTGCGTCAGCACCGTGGCAGGTTCAAAAATCTTCAAAAGCTCAAACATATCGGTGGTCCGTTCGCGCTTAGATCCGTCAATTTCGCCAACTACAACCGCACCGCGATTGCCAAAAAGGATGCGGCCCGGACCAATCCAATCAGCACCGTAATTCACAAAAGCGCCCATGGTTCGCTCAGTACCTGCATGCCGTGCAATGATACGTTCATTCAGTCCATTTTGTGCAGACAGAACAAAGCCGTCCTTCGCCAGGTGCGGCAAGAGTTGGGACAACGCGGGTTCGGTTGCCTGCGCTTTAACTGCCAGTATAATTCGGCTGTAGGTGCCCGTTAACTGATCAGGTGTGACGCAGGGCACAACTTGGATAAATTTCTCGACTGGCCCCTCGATCAACAGCCCCTTGGTGCTGCAAGCAATGACGTGTTCGGGTACAATATCTACCATTTTAACAGGTACGCCCGCGCGCGCCCAATAGGCGCCTAGGATGCCACCAATGGCTCCTGCACCCCAGATCAGAACTTGCTCAGTCATTCTCAAAATCCGCCCAGGGGCCTTCAATCGCAGCACGGGTTTCGACTACACCCATTTCCCAGATAGCTTGCATTTCTGCGTCGGGGCGCTGCCAGGGACCCCCAAAGGAACCGTCGCCTAGCAATTTGCGGACCAATGCTGGCGGCGAGGCCTTTAAGAGGCCCATGTCGACAATCTGCTTTTTTCCTTCGGGCGCGGGAGCATGCGCAAGTCGTGTCCACGGGAAATTTTCCATCCAATTGGCATGTGACCCGGATGTGTCGATCGATTGCGCCTTGGCCCAAGTTTCTGGAGCGCTCCACCAATTATGGAACTTGATTGAGATATCGTCATGTTCCGCCATCAGTTCCTGGGCCAGCGCACCTACAGGATTGTTGCCACCATGGCCGTTGACGATGAGTATTTGTCGAAATCCCGACCGCCGAAGCGATTCCACCACATCGCGCACCACGGCCATCAGCGTTTCGACTCGCAGGCAGATGGTCCCGGGGTAAGCGTTGAAATATGGAGCAAGCCCGTAGGGTATCACTGGAAAGACAGGTAAGTTCAGCGGCTCTGCCGCCTCGGTTGCGACTTTTTCGGCCAAGATCATGTCAACGCAGAGAGACAATTGTGCATGTTGCTCTGTTGAACCGATCGGCAAGATACAGCGCGGGTCGTGGGCGGCGGCGGCCTCAACGTCACGCCAGTTCATGTTCGTCACCTTCATTATATTTCTCCTTGCGGCATATCCATTGTTTCCGGCAACAGGTTGTCTGCCCAGTCCTTTGACGCAAGCACTACTTTTGACATTAGTTCAAATAACATTTGGCGTTCGCCGTCCGAAAGCGTTGTGAGCATGCGTTTTTCGTGCGCCTCAAAGACGGGGGCTGTTTGGTGGAACAGCTTCCAGCCCTTTTTCGATAGATGGAGTGGCTGTTTGCGCCCGCTACCGGGGGCCTTGGTGCGCACATTGATAAGGTCCATTCGCTCAAGCTGGTTGATCGCGCGACTGAGGGTGTTCTTGGGGAATCCAGAGGTTTGTGAGATATCGCGGGCGCTGCCACCATCGGCAAGAGCTAACGAATAAAGCACCACATATTCTGGCCGCTTAAGCGTGTAAGTGTCGTGTATCCAGCTGTAAAGTGGCGTGTTGTAGAGTAGTGCAAGATAGTTGACTCGAAAGGTGAACGGACAGGGATTGCCCCATAATTTGGCTGCCAGCATGTCTGGGCTTTGCCCGGCTTCATGAGTCCCAAATTCTTGATCACTTTCAGTCTTTAGATGCGACATGTTTTTATTAACTCCTTAGCTTATCAAACTTATAGTTCCAAATAGAACTTGACTGATAGTATAACGCCCGTATTATATAAAAACAAGTTCCAAATGGAACTTATGTTCAATTAGTATCAACTGGACAAGGTTTACTACCTTTTCCATTACAAGAAAGGTTGAATGATATGACGTACCAGAATTTCCTAGCCCCTATGGCTTTTGCGCTTAGCTTGACTGTGGCGGGTGCTGCATCAACTCAGACGCTGACGATGGGGGTGCGCGGCGGGCCCGAATCAATAGATCCGCACTTCTCCGCACTTGGCCCACACGCCGAGGCAGCCAAGCACATCTTTGATACGCTTGTGTGGTCAGGTATTGATCTACAAATCGAACCAGGTCTTGCTACAAGCTGGAAACCAGTAGACGAAGATACCTGGGAATTTAAGCTGCGGGAAGGCGTGAAGTTTCATGATGGGTCTGATTTCAATGCAGAGGATGTAAAGTTTTCGATCGAACGAATTCCGGTTGTCACAGGCCCTACCACGACTGCAATTTATGTGCGTCGGGTGGCTAGTGTGGACATTATTGACCCGCACACAATTCATATCCACACTGACGGTCAGGCGGCGACTCTACCAAATGATTTCATCCGTCTGTTCATCGTCTCATCAGAGGCGGCAGCAGATTTTTCCACACTTGAAACGGCGTCTGCGGGCTTCAACTCAGGTGCCGCAGCGATCGGCACTGGCCCCTATAAATATGTCAGTTGGGAGCCAAAAGGTGACCTAGTGCTTGAGCGTTTTGACGGCTACTGGCGCGGCATGGGAGATTGGGAAAAAGTAATCCGCAAGGAAATTCCCAACGATAGTTCGCGGCTTGCTGCCCTCAAAGCTGGGCAGGTCGATGTGATCAACTATGTGTCTTCGGTGGATTACCTCGCACTTGCGAAAGATACCAATATCGATTCGGTCAAGGGTGACAGCGTCTACATCATGAACCTTCAGCTGGACCAGCGTGAAAACACACCGTTGGTGCGTGCCCTTGACGGTTCCGATCTGGATGAAAATCCCTTCCGCGATTTACGGGTGCGTCAGGCCATTGACCACGCCATTGACCGTGAAACTATGGTAGACATCGTGCTTGAAGGTCTAGGAAAACCTGCAAACCAGATGATGCCCCCGGGCTTCTTTGGCTCAAGCGAAAAAATCCCTATGCCGGAATACAGTCCGGCCAAATCCAAAAAACTTCTGGCTGACGCCGGCTATTCTGAAGGCTTTGAGGTGGATCTTTACTGTACCGGAGACCGTCTGCCAGGTGACGCTGCTATTTGCCAAGGTCTGGGACAGATGCTGACGCAGGTAGGTATCAGAACTAACGTGAACGCGATCTCCAAGACTGTCTACTTTCCGGCCCAAGCACGACTTGACTATTCGATGTTCATGAATGGTTGGGGCACGCTGACTGGCGAGGCATCTTATACTTTGGGTGGCTTGGCACATTCCAACAATCCTGAGGTAAAGCTGGGTGCCTACAACAGGATCGAATATGAAAACAGCGACGTGGATCGTCTACTTCAGACCGGCGCCAGGATGATGGATGCAACGGCGCGACGCGCGACCTACGAAGAAGCGATGGAAAAGGTTATGGAAGACAAAGCATACATCTCTATCGTGCAGCTTCAGACGGTCTGGGGTGCAAAGGCGGGCATGTTGCAATTCACGCCGCGCTTTGACGAAGATACACTTGCTTTCTTCATGAAGTCTGCGCCCTAATCGGGCACTATAATAAAGGGCCGGGCGGCGAACACGTCGCCCCGCCTCTGCTTTGTACCTAAGGAGAGCTGATGCTTGGCTTCATCATCCAGCGTTTTATGCAGGCAGTCTTGGTCATGGCCGTAATGTCGGTCATAGTCTTTTGTGGGGTTTATGCCATTGGTAATCCCATCGATATTGTGATCCCGCCTGAGGCCACGCAAGAGATACGCATGGAAGCCATCCGCAGGCTTGGCCTCGACCGGCCGCTTTACGAACAATACTTCATCTTCATTTCGAACCTGCTGCACGGTGATCTGGGCCGTTCGTTTGTTTACAACTTGCCAGTGCTGGAACTTATTGGTGGGCGTCTACCTGCGACGCTCGAACTGGTATTGATCTCGGTCATATCGGCCACGGTACTAGGTGTGAGTCTTGGTATCTATGCAGGCTACCGGCCCAACAGCTGGTTGGCCAAAACTATCATGGCGGTTTCCGTACTGGGTTTCTCAGTACCATCGTTTTGGGTGGGGCTAATTCTGATCTTGGTCTTTGCCGTAAACTTTGGTTGGTTACCAGCTGGCGGACGTGGTGAAACGGTTAAAATTTTAGGTGTTGCATGGTCATTTCCAACCATAAATGGTTTGTCGCATATCGCGCTACCAGCTATCAATCTTGCGCTCTTTAAACTGGCGCTGATGATCCGTTTGGCTCGGGCAGGTACTCGAGAAATCATGCTGACTGATACCATTAAATTCGCTCGCGCGGTTGGCTTGTCAGAGGGCACGATCCTGCGTCGTCATTTGCTAAAGCTCATTTCCATCCCGATTATTACGGTCTTTGGGCTTGAGTTGGGATCGACACTTGCCTTTGCTGTCGTGACCGAAACGATCTTTTCCTGGCCTGGTGTTGGGAAGCTAATCATCGACAGTATCGGCGTGCTAGACCGTCCCGTGATGGTCGCTTACTTAATTCTTGTGGCGTTCTTGTTTGTCACCATAAACTTCGTAATTGATTTAGTTTTTGCCCTGATTGACCCCCGTGTACGGCATGGGGTAGTGGCATGAGCGACGAACGTACACCTTTGAACCGCTTTTGGGCGGAGTTCCGAGAAAACAAGATAGGTCTTGTGGCTTTAGTCGTGGTGGTGGTGACGATACTTCTCGCTCTTTTCGCCTCAATCATTTCACCGCAGGACCCCTATGATTTAGCCAAGCTGTCGCTTATGGACAGCCGTAGGCCTCCGGGGTTTGTTGGGTCGGGTGGGTATACGCATCTCTTAGGGACTGATCCGCAGGGACGTGACTTGCTATCGGCCATCTTCTACGGATTGAGGATATCCATTCAGATTGGTCTCGCCGCTGGTTTAGTGTCGCTCACCATAGGCACGGCGCTGGGGATTACAGCCGCCTATGTTGGTGGGCGTATCGAGGCGCTGATCATGCGGCTGATCGATCTGCAACTCTCTTTTCCGGCAATACTACTTGCGCTCGTGATAGTCGCGCTGCTAGGCCAAGGAAAAGTGCAGCTAATCAGCGCGCTGGTAGCGGCACAGTACGCCTATTTCGCCCGCACCGCTTATGGGGCAGCCAAGGCAGAGCGTGGCAAAGACTATATCGAAGCAGCGCTGGCCACGCCATTAAGCGGCCGGCTGGTGGTGATGCGTCACCTTTTACCCAACTGTATGCCGCCACTGATTGTGGTGGCGACCGTACAAATCGCCAATTCGATTTCGCTCGAGGCAACGCTCAGCTTCCTTGGTCTTGGATTGCCGGTTACTGAGCCATCATTGGGCATGCTGATCGCCAATGGGTTTCCTTACATGATGAGTGGGCGTTACTGGATTTCGGTATACCCCGGCATATCGTTGATCATCTTAATTGTCGCAATCAATGTCGTTGGCGATCAGGTGAGGGACCAGTTTAACCCAAGGCTGCGCAAATGATCGAACCTATTCTGAGCGTCAAAAACCTGACCACTCATTTTTTCACCCGGGCGGGTGTGGTCAAGGCAGTAGACGGTGTGTCTTTTGATCTGGCCAAGGGAGAAATTATGGGGCTTGTGGGCGAAAGTGGCTCGGGTAAAACTGTCACCGGCTTTTCTCTGCTGGGGTTAGTGGATGCGCCGGGCCGCATCGTGAAAGGGTCCGTCAAATTAAACGGAACCGAGTTGACGACATTGTCTGGTAACGAACTGCGGTCCCGCCGTGGCCGCGAAATATCTATGATTTTTCAGGACCCTATTTCGACGCTCAATCCGATGCTGACGATTGGCCAACAGATGAAGCTGGCCATTGATGCTCATGAGCCGCTAAGCGTCCGTGCTTCCGAGGCACGTGCGACGGAGTTGCTGACCCAAGTGGGCATCCCTTCGGCCAAGGCGCGGTTGCGCACCTATCCTCATGAGTTTTCGGGCGGTATGCGGCAGCGCGTCGCAATTGCTATCGCCCTTTTGCATCGGCCCGCGGTGATTGTGGCGGATGAACCGACGACGGCGCTTGATGTGTCAATTCAAGCGCAAATCCTGTTTCAGATGCGCGACCTTGCGCGCGAGACAGGTACCGCGATGATTTGGATCAGTCATGACCTTGCGGTAGTGTCGAGCCTGGCCAGTAAGCTTGCCGTGATGTATGCAGGCCGTATCGTGGAGGAAGGGAGGACCGCCACATTGCTGCGCGCCCCCAGACACCCCTATACAGCCGGTTTGATTGCCTCCCTGCCTGCCGCTGCCAAACCTGGAACGCCTTTGACGCAGATACCCGGTATCACGCCTTCGCTTTTATCAATGCCGCCCGGTTGCCCTTTTGCCCCGCGCTGCGACAGGGTTACGGGCAGATGTGAGGCTGAACCGGAAATGACGCTGCAGAATAGCCGCGGGTGGCGTTGTTTCCATCCTATAGGCCAACTTGCAGAGGCCCCTGTATGAATATTTTTTTACACATTGATAATATTAGCCATATTTTTAAAGCAAATTTGACCGCTGGGGAAAGGATCGCCGCCAAGCTGGGTGCAAAAGTAGAGACGAGATCAGTGCGCGCGGTCTCGGACGTCACGTTGTCAGTTCGGAAGGGAGAGACACTCGGGCTGGTTGGTGAGTCTGGCTGTGGCAAGTCCACACTTGGGCGTGTAATCGCAGGCATCCTGCTGCCTACTACTGGCAAGGTGGCCATTGACGGTGCGCCAGTGATGGAAAACCGTCACAAGGTCACAACTCGCGTCCAGACTGTGTTTCAGGACCCTTTCGCCAGCCTTGATCCACGTATGAAGGTAGGAGATATAGTGTCGGAAGGTCCCATAGCCCACGGGCTGACCACAAAACCTGAAGCTCGAAAATATGTTGCCCGCTGGTTTGAGCGTGTTGGCCTGGACCCTGTTTGGGTTGACCGCTATCCGCACCAGTTTTCTGGTGGGCAGCGCCAGCGGATTGCCATTGCCCGTGCTCTCGCGATGCAGCCTGATGTGTTAATCTGCGACGAACCTGTGGCCTCGCTCGACGTGTCGATCCAGGCGCAGATCATCAACCTCTTTCTAGAGCTTACGCGCGATCTGGAGTTGACCTGCGTTTTCATCAGCCACGATCTGTCAGTTGTGCAACACGTAAGCGACCGCGTAGCGGTTATGTATTTGGGACGGATTGTTGAACTGGGTCCGGTGGCTCAGGTCTTTGGCAAACCGGCTCACCCTTATACTGCGGCATTGTTTGGTAGCGTTCCTAAGCTGGTCTTAGACGCAGATGAACTGGTGCAGTTTAACTCAATCGAAGGAGAGGTGCCTTCACCCCTTTCGCCACCATCTGGTTGTTATTATCACCCACGCTGCCCCCTTGCTACCGCGCTTTGCGGAACGTCGCAGCCGGTATCGCAAAAGGTATCGGACCTACGCACTGTAGCCTGCCATCACTACAAAAAACAGCTTGCAGAGGTTCTGTCAGATTAAACTTGCTTGAAGCGGGTAGAGCGTCTTTGGATGACTAAACACTCCCCATTTCGCTACATGAAATTAGATGGTGTGGCTAGGTGTGGGTGTCCTGGTGCATGGGGCCATGGCCGCAACCCCAGCGCGACACATCGAAGGTGGGACTTTTACTGATGGATGCAGGACTTATGGTTGATCGCAATTGACTCTCTCTACGCGTGGCAACACTCTTAAACTACTGCCATCTTTTTTGAGTACTCTGGCCTAGGATTTAGCTACATTGGAAACCAACCAACTTCGATCCACCAATTTAATTGGGATAGGTAAAACAGGTTTATCTTTTGCTAACTTTGCTATGTCCAAAGATTGCATGCCGAACACCTCCACTCTTGTTCTAAATAAAAGAAAGTCACTTGAGAGTTCTATTAGCGTCTGTGACGTATTTTGTGAGGAAAGTTCAGCTGAATTTGATTATGGAAAAATTGCAGAGGGGCAGGATAACGGGCAGTCATCCCTAATCGTTTTCGGCGGCGCAGGAAAGTTTTCTGGAGATGCAGCAATAAGGTTGAATAAGGCATTAGAATTAAATGGCCAACCAACCTCACTCATTGTGATTGGACCTTTTAAGTTTGAGGGAGAAAAGGCACAACAACGTGCTGACGATGTCCTCGATAAATTGAAAAAAGTAGGTGCGATTTGTCACTACTTGTCTAATCAAGATATATTTTCTTTAATCGCACCAACCGCTAGCTTCGAGGACGGCTTTGCAAAAATGAACTCTGAAATTTTTAGTTTTTGTAGGAACTTTCAAAAATGATGCGCGTTTGTCCCAACTGTAAAACAGAAAATTCCCTTCCTACTGAAGGCGATCCTTCTAACATGCCAAGGCCCGTTTGTTCTAAATGCCGAGAGGATTTATTCCCTCAAATAGCTAATTCAAATAGGCCAAAAATATCTCCGTTAGATAGCTACAATGAGTTTTTTGAAAAGTTGACAAAACAAATTGTAAAACTGTCAGACAAAGTCA
>Ga0307997_10001274_pt1 | contig 11863 bp, 3 predicted proteins | sample Davwhametageno36_FD_203165 | JGI IMG/M metagenome (GOLD analysis project Ga0307997, IMG submission 203165) | Marine microbial communities from Davis Island wharf, Antarctic Ocean - #36 | ecosystem: Environmental > Aquatic > Marine > Unclassified | place: Antarctic Ocean: Davis Island wharf...
GCCACGAACCATGTCACTCTCATTCTTTGCCTCCAATGATGACACCTCCAGACTTCCCAGCATCGCGTTCGTCTCCTCGGTTGCCGTCTGCAGTTTTCCACGCTCAACTTCTAGGACTGTCGACATGCTTGCTACATCCTCCGCTGCTTTCTCCAGTCTCTCCAAACCAAGCGTAACATTGGAAGCCTTTTGTTTGACCTCCTTCAATTTTCGAGTGTACATGTTGCGGTAATCGCCAAGAAAAGCCAAGTATGATTTGGGTGTTTGGTGGACACGCATGCGACGAGTCTTGCGCTTGTACTCGTCACACATTTGCATGGCAAGTGTGTGCACTTCACCCATGTGCTCAAGCAGGGCTGTCTTTTCATCTGCCGTACACTCAATCGACTCCATCTGATCACCAACAAGAACTGTGGCGACGCTCACAAGTGCCTCTCTCGGCCATGACAAAAACCAATTAATAGAGCAGGCGGCGAAGATGCCAGGAAAGCGGCGTGCTCGTGTTGCAAACAGTGGATGCGCCGGTGACATACAAAGAACAACATGAAGACGATCGCGCACTTTGTTGATCAGGTAACGCTTTAAGTCCTCCGGTGTGCTCTGCACTCCATTTAGTACGCACTCTTTTTCAAAAACGTCCTGGACTTCCGCCATCGCCAGCGCAATTTCCTCCTTGGAAAATAATCCAGGTACTTCACCTGTCAGAAGCAACGAGTTCAAATATTCTAAGAACGTTTCGTACTTGATTTGAGTGTCTGCTAGGACCAGGGTGATTTGAGTTTGTGCCGTTCCAGCATGAAAGAAACATTCCTTGAGGTCGTCACCAAAGTTTGCAAGATTATAACTCTTGCCCATGCGTATTTGAAACAGACGATGGCCCGACATGTAGGTCGCTAGTCGCGTCAGGGATCGTTTACCAGAACCACCAACACCAACCAGAAGAGCAGAACCCCGTGACATCTGCATGATTCTTGAAATGCGCATCAAGTGGCGGAGAGCATCATCAAACAAAACTAAACCAAGTTTGGCCGTTGGATTCGCAGCATTGTGACGCTCCATGTACGCTAAACATCTTCCCTTGATCGAAGCCAGATCACCACCCAATTCGTACACTTGCGGTGCTTTGCTGACGAGCACGCCGTCCTCATCAATGTTGTCCTCTCTCAAAAAATCAACAAAGTAGTTTTCACTGTCACCTGCAGGGTTTGCGAGCTCCGGGCCAAAGTGCTCTACAGCCACACGCTGGAAAGCCTCCAAGTACCAGTCCTTGTCACTAATATTTGTAAGCTTGTCACAAAAGACGCGTTCACATTCGTGACGCAGCACACGAATCAGCGTGACACCTGCCTGGAGCATAGTGCGACGTGCATCGCCAGTGTCCACAATGGTAGCTTCATCCGAAATGCGAACCACACCCTGGAAAATCCTACTGAGATCTCGCATAGTAAAATTGTAGTGAAACTTTGCTGGTGTTGATTTCAACTTGGAACGCGTCAACTTCCACAAATCAATGGTTGCAGACGTCAGTTTGCTGACGACGCTGCCCTCGCCTTTGCCTGCTGGGTGATGTCGGAAACGTCCACGCAAAATTTGTCCGTAAATATCATTGATTGTTTCAATGGAGGGTGGAACCATGTTGAGCACCATAAAGTGCCTCTTCAAACGACTTGGGATATCACTACGCCCTCCTCCTGGATGTGTCATTGCTGCCAAAAAGACTAAATCTTCACAAATCTTCATGTCACCACGCTTGTCCTTGTCCAAAAAGGCAAAGCATCCAGATTCAATTAGCTGCCGGACAATCTCATTTGTTGGTTGATCACCCCACTCGTTAATTTCGGGTAAAGAGATGTCATCAATAAAAATGGTCAGTGACTTTCCGTTTGCTGGTCCAAAGTTTTTACCACCACGCTTGTCGAGACTCTCCTCCACGGCAATTTGGAAGTTCATCGCAGTGGTTGCGGATGAAAAGTTGACAAATTTAAAACCCGAGTGCTTTTGATCCAGACGTGTCTGTGACCACATGAGTGCCGTGCTCGTCTTGGCAGTTCCTGACTGCCCTGTCAGTAGCACTGCGTATGGTTGCTTGCCCTTTTGCGAACCTCTCGTTTGGAGGAGACCAATGAGATTCAGAGCACGCGCAGAATCTGACGTTGGTACCATCAGTGAAGAAAATCTGAGCGCTGGTGCAGCTGCGGAGGAGGGAGCATTATCGTCATCGTCCTCGTTCGTTGGGTAGTCCCAAACTGGTGCACTGAATCGTACCCAGTCTCCCGAGCTCACATCCACAAAAAAATCGTAGATAGTCGATGGAACGGAGTCAGCCATTAGCTCTGGCATAATGCTCTCATCGTCCTCCTCGTTCTCCTCGCCGTCGCCACCAACGTTGGTCGTACTCTCCTGCGCACGCAAGAACTCATCAAACTTACGACGATCGTCCCCCTCAAGAACACCGCCGACAGTCCAAGTCAGAGCGTACAAAAAGATGCGTTCGAGAGCACGCGGTGTCAGAGCCTGCGCACTCTTGCTACCACCGCGGTGGTAGTCGTTCAGCATCCCGTCGATAAGACGCTGGCAAGCGGCGACAGATCCAGCCGGTGTAATTTGCATGATTGGTGTCGTCTCTCTTCGCAAGTAAGACAGGAGTTTGCCTGAATCAGCGGGAGTCTCATCGTCACCAAGATATTTGAAAAAGCACGAGGCGATGGTCTGCTTTTCCATACTCTCGTCGTCGCCACCATTTGTTGCGGCCCACGCCTGCACAAGCGGTGTCCATCCAAGTTCTGAGGCACTGACAAAAATAATTCCACATCGAGACACAGTCGCTGGCGACGCATTAATCAACGTTTCGTTCTCAAACATAATTTTGACGTTGTCCGTCATGGGAATTCGATCACCATTTGCGAGCGTCAAAATTCGATTGTCGTCCAGCACCGTGTTCAGATCTTCGATCCAAATGGCGTCCACTGGTCCGTCGCACACGATCCACGTGTTGAACGCGTTGCTGCGCTGGTTGTACTTAGTCCACATGGCTGCAAAAACACCAGTCGTCCATTCATCGCTCATCTGATCCACTTGACCGTACATTTGAGAAGCAAGAATTGCCTTGGGGTTCATTCTGGCAAGACGATGAGGCACGCCCGTCGTCTTGGCCAACGCCTTGTGGAGAATGTTCATGCACTGAGTTTTTCCTCCGCCCGTTGGTCCAATGCACATGATTCCGTGCCTAACTTGCACTGTCTCATACAGTTGGACTACTTTTTTGATCCAAGTAGGATGATGAATCAATCCCGAAGCGAGGACCACTTCCTTAATGGCATCCTCCACATCGTCATACCTCTTTGGTTTTGGCGCGGTGACTGCTGGAAACAAATCACCGAGCAGACTGAGGAAAAGTGGGACGTCCGACGCCACCAGCTTCGACAAGTTCATGTCACGTAGCGTTTGGTAAAGCAGCTTTGCTTCGTCTGCACCCAAATTCTCACGCTTTGTTTGACCGGCTGTACGGAGGACACTCAAAATATTTCTTAAACCAAAATCGTAGTGACGTTGCTTGGACAATTGCTCCTCGCACAACTTGTACAGCACGGTAAACTTACGCGAGAGAATGGTAAAATCATTGTAGCCCTGTGCGCACAACATGACGCGAATGATGATCATGCGATCAGGCACCATCATTGTGACACCACGAAAGAGTGCCTTGAGATTTTCAGGGAGCTCCTGTCGTCCTGCATAACCAGGATTCATAGTAATGAAAAAACCACATGCGTCGTCAAAATTAATTTGTGATCCAACTGCATCACCAGGAAAGACCAGCTTGGTAGCACCAGTGCGCTTGGCTTCTAAAATGGCTAAAATTTGCTGAGCAACAACACTAAGAACGGGCAGCTTGATTCGATTAAACTCGTCAAAGCAACCCCACAAACCTGACATGCAAAGACCCTTATCAATCTTAGCCATGCTTTGGTACGTAGCTTGATCAGTACAGTTCGTTACAATGACATAAATACCAAGAGTTCGACCCATGTCCTTGACTGTCTCTGTCTTGCCGGTACCCGCAGGTCCTGCAGGGGCACCTCCGTAGCACATGCCCATAGCCTGACTCAGACTGACGTAACATCGATCCGTCAGTGGTGTAATGACAAGACGACCTTTGCAACCCAAGTACTCGTACATGTACTTAAACTCGACGTCCGTGCACTGGACGCACATGGCACCGTCGTCGTCGACAGAATCTTCTCCGTCACTTTTCCAATAGAAGCGCGCCTGTTTGTTCCATTCGAAATCCGTGTCACCCTCGCCGCTCCCCACGCCCAGTCGCATTACTTTGTGCATTTGAACCAAGTCAGCGATAACATCACGCTGATGGACTTGAATTGTAATTAACACCTCGTACTTGGTGCGCTGAAGTTTGGTTTCCAAATCTTCCAAGCACCAGGAGCTGACCTCCTTCAAAATATCACTGTTTTTCTTCAAGCAATCCGAGAGCGCATTCTTGTTAGCACGCGACGCCTTCATGGACGCAAAAGCCTCCTCGGCAGTTGCCGTCCACAGCAGCTGAATACCGAGCAGTGCATACTGCGGTGGCATACTATCCACGAAAGCACGCAACGAACCTGTCGTTTCATCCTCCATTAAATTGTCATACGCCTCGTCGGCACACAGCCGGCAAACGTCCTTCATGGCCGCTCTCTGCGCCGAGAGAACTTTTGCAAGCCACTCCTCGATGTTTCCCTTGGCCACGACTGGCTGCAAGAAGGCAATCTCTTCGCTGGCACCTTTGAACCTGGAGACCATGGCAGTTATGTTCCTCTGAATCTTTGGATCGTGAACGACGTGATCAATGGCATCAAAGACAGTTTGATAGAATGGTTGGATCATTTTAGGATCACTTCCCTGCGACAGCATCTGGAGAAGCACCGGATTGCTGACGAAATAAAATCGTGGAAACATGCTTCGTTTCTGCTCTAAATATCCATCGAGTGCCTTCTGACACATTTCAAGCTCACTGTACATGACGGGGAGATTGTTTTTCAGCAGTTCATTCTCGCAGCACTCCACAACGAGCGAAGCGTCTGCAGCTCTTGCCATGACTTTGGCCCAATCTTTGTCAATCTTGACAAACTTCTTGGCCTCGACTGGCATCTGCTTCGCAATGTCACCACCAGTGAAGACGGACTCCAGTGCGCACCAGAGCATCTGCACTTTCAACCATCTCTCCAACGTATCTGCCGTGTCAGACAATCGCGCAAGAAGTGCAGCAACCTCCTGCCGAAACGGTGTTACGTGCCTCATGGTCAACATCGTCTGACACTGTAGCTGCGACTCCTCGAGCTCCTCGATGATGGGACCGCACGCCTTCAGCACAGGAATTTTACGCTCCTTCCAATCGTTGAATTCAAAGTTTGCAGCGGCCCATCGCTCACGAATATCAAGCAGGCGCACTGATATTTGCTGCTGCTTTTCAGCACCATCACACAACTCGATCACATCATCAGCGTGCTCCTCGAGCTGACAATCAAGCAGAGTTCGAAGACGGAAGTCACCACCATCAATGCGAAACTCATGCCCAGTGCAACGCATCAGCTCCGTCCAATGACGAGGCTTGATGGAATCTTTGCTCAGTGCCTCAAGCAGTGGAATTGTCGTTTGAAAATCTTCCAATTTTCCTTTCAACGTTTTGAACGCATCCCACTGGCGCAAACTTTTCGGCATTCTTGCAAGACGGATCATAAATTGATCCATGCGCTCACGAATTGCTGGCATCTCGGCAAACACGTCTTCCCATGGAAGGTGAGGCCACTCAATGTCCAAGTACTCATGCACCTCTACATACAGTCCATACAAAGTATCCATCAAATCAATCTCCTGTTTTGTTTTGTGGAGCTCAGGATACTCGGTGTGCGCAAGAGCAAACAGCTGCTCACCCGATTGATACAACTGGTACTTGCGATCTCTCAACTCATACTCCGATTTGAAAGCACGCAGTCGTTCCACAGCAATGTTTGGTGGAGTGCCTGGGACACCAGGACCCTTGGCAATCCAGTCTGCACGAAACTCACGCACGTTGACAACAAAATCACGAATCTTACCGAGCAGCGACTTTTTAAAACCAACTTGAACTTTCATAAGTCCATCAGCCACGACCTCGGCGTGATCGACGAGCTTCCGCCACGAGGAACGAAGGACAGAAATTTGATCCATCTCATCCTTGTCCATGTACCCCTGTGGCAAAAATCTCTCGAGCATGGAGTACATATCAAGCACTGGTGTAATTTCTGCTTCAATGCCCGACTCGCGAACACGAATCTCTTTCAACTTGTCCATAATTGATCGAAGAGATTGCAGATCGGTAGGCTGCGTACGTTTTAACCAGCTGTCCGTCGTACGAATGTAATCTAAAATCTCATTCATTTGAGCACGCGCTTCCTCGTGTAGCTTGGTGCTGAAACTTACCTTCCACAGCTCTGCCATGTGCTTGAGTTGGATCTTAACATTTTTTGTCAAAAGACTGAGTGCACCAATGTTATGAACACTACCTATACCTTCCACAGCACTCTCAACGTCCGAAAAGTTACGGAGCTCACGATTGTAGTCAGACAGCTCGGGCCTGGTCTTCATAAACTTCGCATACGCCTTGTCTTTGCTCTCTGTCCATAACCACGAGTAGTCTGAAAACGTTGCCAAGTAGTCCACAACAAGATTTCGAAGTCCTTGGATGCTGCCAGTCAGCAGAAGGCAAACACGTACAATTTCAATGTCTCTCGCAATCTTTGAAAAAAATGTGATGCGCGTATCCTCCTTTTGAACTTTGAATTCCTCCTCGACATCGGAACCTCCATCTGGTGATGGTGACAAAGTGCCCGACTCTCGGGTGGCAACGCTTGGCCCCACTGCTCCCTGCCCCCAGTCAAACAACGTCTTGGTGCAGCGAAGTACCGCTTGTGCTGCTTTGTTGATGGCTCTCTGCACGTCGTCCAAGCTCGGCGAAAGCTGCACTTTTGGAATATTCAGCTGAACGTCGACTTCAAAAAATGGTCGCTCCACGTAGATGAAAGAGCTACCACCACGCTTTGCAACACGCTTTTTAATGGCGTTCAGAGAATTCTTGGTGCAGTTAAGAAGTGCTTGATACATGAAGTGATTGTAGTGGCTCACTAATCGATCGGCATCTTCTTGTCTGACTGCTCCAATGTGAGGATCCAAAGGATACGATTTGATCAATCCAATCAAATCGTGCACGGCGTTCTCAACTTGCACATTTTTTCCTTGAAGAAGCTCTGCTTTCTTTCCAATGTAGACTTCCTGCATGGCAACGAAATCTTCGAGAGTAAAAGCTTGATCAGCAGGGAGACTAACCAGCAACGATTTTGATACGGTTTTGAGATTTTTTTCAATTCGATTTTCAATGAGATCATTAATGTTGATGACGAGCTCCTCCAATCTTTGTAAACCTGTGTGGACGTGATGTTTGTAAGCGTCAATATTCATCGATGTCCATGTCAAAGTGATCATGCCCGGACGAAGCTTATACTCCATATCGTTCATATGTGGTTTCAACAGAGCGTTGGTGACTGGAATGACGAGCTGCGCGACACGCTCATACTCATTCAGTGCGTAGTGAAGATCATTGTAGTACGATTTAAATTTGTCCTCTTGAAGAAGAACGATACGAGCTCCTTCTGGGACCTCGATGCCCATTCGATCTAAACATTTTGCTTCGCGAATGAGCTGCAAAATTTCATGGTCAAAGTTGACGTACAAACGACCGTCCTCAGGATGACGAATGACGAGCGTTGCCTGTAATCCAGCTTTCGCAGTCTCAACAGAGTCGACCCAAGCGCGGTACCACAAGTATTCAAAGGCAACCAGCGTACGAGCAACTTTGTTGTATGTTTTAATAATCTTCTTGGCATCTTTCGTCGACAGCACGTTTTGATTTGATTCAAACTTTTTCATTGGATCTTCAATGCGCTTGAGCAAATGGCGACTCCACGTGATGTTTCCAGATACGGGTGGTAAGTTTCTGGGAAATGGTGGGTTGTGCTTGTGCTTTTCGTACAAGTGCTGCACCTGTTCAAGCTCCAAACCATAATTTTGAAAAATAATGTTGAATTTGTCGTCTAAGTCACTTTTCAAATTATCACGCTGAAGAATTTGTTGAAACTTACGAAGCAAATTGAGAGAGTTGCTGATCGACGTAATGTTTTCAAAACTCTGATTAATGAACTGCTGCAGTGCACTTTCTAAGTCGGATATTTTTACGTTGAACTCGACGTAGTCTCTGTCAAACTTATTATTTTGATACGCAAGGAGAGGATGACGCTTGGCCCTGAAATCTGCAATTATTCTTCGAAAATCTGATATAAGACTTTCCATTCCTTCAAGTTTATGTGACGCCAAGGACTCAAACTGACGGATGGTACTGAACATATCAATCAGCTTCACAGCACGACGACAAAACAAATCAAACTTGCCAAATATAATTTGTTCTCGAAAATCAAATTGTTTTGATTTTGGCATAGTTAAAAGTTTGTCCTTGGTCAAACGATACTGCTCTTGGTAAGCTTCGTTTAGTTTCAAACAAGCTTCGAGAGCATCAATTAAATTGGCCGCATCTGTCTCCCACAACACAATGGAAGACGCACCACTCGTGGCCGTTGACATCGCAGCGGCGGTCGACATGGACACGGAGTTTGTGGCAGATTTTTTATCACTGACACCATTGCTACCTCGGCGTGATGTACCCATCAGCATAGTCTCGTCTTTTGACGCACCAGAGACTTCATCCGCCAAAAATTTTCCGCTCTCTGCGGTTTGCGACAAACGCGAGGCAGCAGCTACAATATGTGCGCAGCAGTTGTTAATCATCTGGTTGGTAATTTTCACAAACAGATTAGTCATACGCTCCGTCGTGTTGTAGTACCGCGCAATGGTGTGGATCATTTTAATGCTGTTCATTAATGCAGGCAGTGTGTCAATGATTGCCATTGGATCATCCTCGTACAAAGGTTCAATAAACTTTTCTAACGTTTTCAAATACTTTTCATTATCTTTGGCCTCGTTTGCTGCCTCTGTGATTGACACATCAATAGCCTTCCATCGTCGGAGCAACGCGTACACAGCGTGTCCCTGAACGCTCCCCTGGTCATTGCCACCTTTCGTGTAGGAGGCCAACACGCCAAGAACTTGCTTGCACTCTTTTGTTTTCAGCTGCTCCATGATATTGGTCAGTCTTTGCATTCGACGTCGCCAATACTCGAGCTCCGTCCATGGACCATCGTTACGATCGTGTGTCCCACCACCGCTGGTCTGCGTACCACCACCTGCGCCATCCGCACCGGCACCTCTTCCGCCATTCTCCTTCTTTTGGGACTCGGCCAAGTAGTGCTCAATAGTTTCACACCACTCTGCCAACAAATCGTTGTAATGACTTACGACTTCGCTCGTACCAGAGGCGTTCCCATTCGAACTTGGAACACTACCGTCACCACCTGCGGTTGCGCTTCCCGCCTTTTTTGAATCGGTGCCATTCATTTGCAGCGTCACAACCATTTGTTCAATGCGAGGATCTGGTTTTCGTAAATCAACACCACCAACCATTGATTTAATAGTTTCACCCAAAGAGACGGAAAATTTATCCATGTCGTTTAAAAATTCCTCTTTTTGCTCACTGGAGGCACTTCCCCAGAGACCCTCCTGCTCAGCTTTGGGTGCTGTGGTAGACAATGAGTGAATAATGGGGCGGTACAAACCTTCCAGCACGGTTTCTAAATCATGTAGCATTGACTTTTCGGTGTTACTTCCAAGCTCACCAAAAATAACTTCTTGGCTGCAGCCAGCAACGTCAAGCGCGAGTGGCATACCGTTCTTTTGAAGTCGCAAGAAATATGCAGCTTTGCCTTGTAGTGATTCGGTGCCACCACCACCGAGTGTCAGAAACAGAACGGGATCTGTTGGTATTTTTGGTACAATCCATTCACCTTCCATGTCACCATGTATTTGTCTTGCTTGATAGAAAGCAAACAGCCTTGGTGGTGAGCTCGGGTTGAGAAGAAAAGCTTTCAACAGTGCTGCACTTTCTTCCGTTCTTAAACTTTGCTCGACAAAACTTTCTCCAACAGAGAATGACTCGGCAAGCCTTTGAAACATCCAGCGGTGCCGAGGCGTCACTTTAAAACCAGTCGCCATCGTTTGGAAGTCAAGACGATTCTCTTCCTGGTAATTTTTTTTTTTGAGTTCAACTGTAAATAATCAGTTGAAACCCATGGGAAACTAAATTTTTGAAATTCCTTTATCACAAAAGTCCATCTTTGACTACAATTAAAAAAGACTACCAAATAACAAACGAAAAGGGTTATCAAATCATTTGCAAAAACCTGGAAAACGAAACTTATAACTTCAAGTTGCAAAATGGCGACACCTGCTCCCGCACCGACCACCACAAAGGAGACACCACAACAGCCAGGCACACATAGTTTTGTGGTATCGGGCACTCGCTTTGATGTCTCCGAGCATTACAAACTGATCAAGCCCATTGGGCATGGTGCCTATGGTGTTGTTGTCTCCGCCAACGACGAAAAAAATAATGATAAAGTGGCGATTAAAAAAGTTCCTCGTGCTTTTGATGACCTCATTGATGCAAAACGTATTTTGAGAGAAATCAAATTGCTACGTCATTTTGATCATGAAAATGTAAGATCATTTGTCCTTCTTTTTTGTTTCTTCTCCTTCCTTGTCTGTTCCTTTAAACATTTCTCTCATTCTTAAAAAACAAAACTTTACCCTTCCCCAACACACCCGACTCACCCCCTCTTTTTTTTCTTTCTTCCCTTCCTCTTTTGATATGATTCCACACACACGACACACACACACGACACACACACACGACACAAATCTATTTCTAGATTATTTGTATTAAAGATATTTTACCACCACCATCAATGAATGAATTTGAAGATGTATATATTATTTCTGATTTAATGGAAACAGATTTACATCGTATTATTTATAGTCGTCAAGAATTATCTGATGATCATATTCAATATTTTGTTTATCAAATTCTTCGTGCATTATTATATCTTCATAGTGCAAATGTTCTTCATCGTGATTTAAAACCATCGAATTTATTATTAAATTCAAATTGTGATTTAAAAGTTTGTGATTTTGGATTAGCACGTGGATTAGATGTTGATAATATGGAATTAACAGAATATGTAGTAACAAGATGGTATCGTGCACCTGAAATTATGTTATCATGTCAAGAATATACAAAAGCAATTGATGTATGGTCTGTTGGATGTATATTTGCTGAATTAATGGGTAGGAAACCATTATTTCCAGGTGATGATTATATTCATCAATTACAAATTATTTCTGATGTATTAGGAACACCAGCAGATGATGATTTAGCATTTGTCACATCAGATAAAGCAAGACGTTTTATGAAATCACAAACATTTAAACAAAAAGTACCATTTGGTACATTATATCCTGTTGGTAAAGATGGTACAGGTGCAAATCCAGCAGCACTTGATTTATTAGATCAAATGTTACAATTTAATCCAGCAAAAAGAATTGATGTGAAAGCAGCACTTGCACATCCATATTTAGAATCATTACATAATCCAGATGATGAACCTGAATGTAAAGAAGAATTTGATTTTTCATTTGAAGGTGCTACATTATCAAAAGGTGAGTGAGGAAGAGGAGAAGAGAAGAGGAGGAGGAGTGTTGTGGTTGTTTGTTGTTTGTTGTTTGTTGTTGGTGGTGTTGGTGGTGTTGGTGGTGGTGGTGGTGTTGGTGTTGGTGGTGTTGTTGTTGTTGATTGTTGTTGTTGATTGTTGTTGATTGTTGTTGTTGT
>Ga0307997_10001275_pt1 | contig 11862 bp, 17 predicted proteins | sample Davwhametageno36_FD_203165 | JGI IMG/M metagenome (GOLD analysis project Ga0307997, IMG submission 203165) | Marine microbial communities from Davis Island wharf, Antarctic Ocean - #36 | ecosystem: Environmental > Aquatic > Marine > Unclassified | place: Antarctic Ocean: Davis Island wharf...
AAGAAAGGTCAGTACATGACTACATTAGATGACAGCACTGCCGAGCACACAGAAGACAAATTTGGTAAAGGTTTTGTAGGAAATTCTAGCAAAACTGTAAGTAATTACAACCAGGGTCGAGATGCTGTTAGAGATACCTTACGGCCTAAAAGAGGTAAGCACTTTAAGCAAGGCTGGGGTGAAGATGACAGAAATCCTACAGGTAAAAATTGGATTAAGAAAAATAAAAAAACTTAGTTATGGCATACTCATGTGGATACCCAGATACAATAAACAAGAAAGAACCGAGTCCTTTAAAAGTTAGATATGCTAGCTCCGGAGAGGCAGAGGGAGGAGACCTACAGGCTACAACTATGGAAACCATAGAAAAAGATCCTGCAAAAGTAGAAGCTAGGCAAGCAAAGCGTGCTGGAAAAAAGAAAACTGGTGGAAGTGCTTCCGGTACAAATAAAGCATCTATAGGTGCTGGAATTAAAAAACTTTTTGGAGGATGAAACTAGGATACCCAGATACAATAAACAATAAAGCTTATCAAGGGGAAACATCGGTAAGTCCATTTAAAATGGTAGACAAGTCTAAAGCTGATCTTGATAAAGATGGTAAGGTAAGTGAGTACGAATCAAAAAGAGCGGGTGCTGCTTTTGGTTCAGAAGCACCTTTAAATTATTCTCCTATTAAAGCTGATAGCGCAGCATATACAAAACTAAAAGCTGCAAATAAAGCTGCTGCTGAGAAAGCTAAGAAAGCTGAGGCTGCTATTAGAAAAAAAGAATCAGCTGATAAATCTAGTGAACCTGCAACTAAACCTGCTAGAAAGAAGACTATGCTTGGAAGAGCTATAGCTGCTAGAAAAAAGCGTAGAAACGATGGTGAAAATGATAATCCTAAAGCTGAACAACGTGAAATAGGAAGAAGGACTCGTAAAGAAAATGCTGAGCAGAATAAGCTTGATGTAAAGACAGAAAAAGCTAAAGTAACTAAAGCTAGACAAGATAAGAGAACTGCAAAAGCTACAGCTAGACAAACAAAGAGACTTAATAGAGTTACTAAGAAAGTTGTTGAAAAGGTTGAAGATGTTAAAAAAGGAACTGGTCTTGGTATAAGTAAAAACAATCCAGCTGTTGGAAATGTTGTAAAAAATATTGTTACAGCAAAAAATAAAAAGAAAAAGAAATAATTATGCCAAAATTTGCACCAAACCAAGGATTCAAAATGCCGGGCGTAGGATCTAAGAATATAGACTCGCCGGGTAATTTTAGAGATGAGCAGCATGTAGATAAAGTAGGGTACTGCGACACAACTGATGACCGTATGTTACCAGAAGGATCTAGCCCTTTAAAAGTTAGATATGCCTCATCAGGTTATTTAAAAGATCTTGATGCTATAACTATTCCACAAAGTAAAAAATCTGGATGTCCTAAAGGTTCAAAGCTTATAGATGGTAAATGCGTAAAGACTAAGAATGAGACTCCTGCTCCTACTCCAAAGCCAGTTGTTAAAAAGAGAGAAATTGATTTTGACGCAGATAGGGAAATTAACACTGATCTTTCATATGACAAAAGTGTAACAGTAAGAGGTGCAACGCCTAGTAAAACAACATACAAACCACCAACAAGAACTGACGCTGGTGATTTAGCTTATAGCAAACTTACTCAAGCTCAGAAAGACAAACAAGACGCAGATTATATTAGAATAAATACTAAAACTACAGGTGGGGGTAAGTCTTTGTTAACAGGTAAGACAAGACTTAAGAAAAAATAATTTTGAATTTAGGATACGAAAACACAATGAACAAACCAGGCAAGGGGACAATTAGTCCTCTTAAGTGCTGGGACGGTTACAAAAGAGTTCCTGGAACTAAGGAATTCTCAAAAGGTAGCTGCGTTAAAAAATGAAATTTAATATAATATGACAGAAACTATTAGAAAATTTAAAAACAATATGAGTATGACACCCAGATCAGCAAAAGATTTAAGGCACTATTTAGGTGCGGCGGGTATATTCCTATTGATTGTTTTTCTATTGTTATTCTTATCATATAATGAAATACCTCCGGTAAACAAAGATGTGTTTGTATCCGTAGTCGGTATGATGGTAGGATCTTTATCAGTAGTAATATATACAATCATCGGAAAGAACCCAGAGGAGCTAGAGAGCTTAAGAAATAAGAATGAATCATTGCAAGCAGGAATGCAAATGATGGAAGTACGTAACGACCAGTTAGAATCAATGATTATTCAGATACAAAAGAACATTATAACTAGATTAACTAAATTAGGCGACGTAGAAGACGTAACCTGCGAGTGTGGACAATCAGAGTGCACGTGTAAAAATCAAAAAACATAAAAATGGATACTAAAATTACCAAAGGAAACGCAAGTTCAGCTATAAAAGATGACAAAGCACACATGACATACTTAAAAGAAGACGTTTTAGACGATCAAAAGTATGGCGGTGCACATAAAGATGAAAATCAAACTGCAGATGAGAAGCATATTTCTAAACTAGCAGGTGATGTTAGACATGATGACTCGTTTCTAACCAAACATTGGGGAAATAACGGATAAATAAAAATAAGTCAGGGAAAGATACAAGGCTTAGGCGGTTAACGAGCACGAACGTGTGCTAATATTATAAAACCGCGACAATAGTCGCATCTCTCTGGCATTTTTTAATAATATATAATAAAATCATGGCAAGAAAAAAAGAAAAATCAGTAAGTAAGATTAAATCAAGAGGTTTAAAAAAGCTTAAATTAGGAGGTGGCGAGAACGCTAAAGCAGACTACGATTCAATGATTGATGATGGATATCATGCAATGGATGACAACGGAGCAGCTAAAAGAGCGATGAATAATCTAAAAGGAACGGGATTAAATCCCATGAGTCCTGGAGATGTTAAAAATGCTCTTAGAGAAAGAGTATCAGAACCAGAATTCGATAAAGAAAGTACAAGAAGCCCTATGAAAAATTACAGCGAGCCATTAAAATATAAAACCATGACACCAATGGCAACAGATGGTGGTGGTTTTAAAATGAGTATGGGATCTAAAGAAAACTTCTCTGATTCTAATTTCAGCAACAAAGACAAAGGTACTATGTCAGCAGCACCATCTATTATGAAAGATGATTGGGGTGGAGAAACTATTGAAATGAAAGATCAAGGATCACCATTAAACTATGGTGTACGTGATAATGTTAAGAAAGAGCGTAAAATGACTGGCGCTGAAAACACACAAGCAGGTAAAGATAAAAGATCTGAGCAAAAAAGACAATATCTTAAAGATGCTATGGCTGTTGTTCAAACAGGAGCTAGTGTAGCTGGAGCTGTTGCCGGTTCTGATAGAAGACTTAAAAATGACATTAAATTAATAGGATTATCTCCTAGTGGTTTAAAAATATACAATTTTAATTATAAAGACATTAAGTTTGGTAAAGGTACTTTCCAAGGTGTGATGTCTGATGAAATTCCACAATCCGCTATAGTTAAGCATGAAGATGGTTTTGATAGAGTAGACTACAGTAAATTAGATGTAGAGTTTAAAGCTGTATAATGGCGGCCGAACCAAGAAAAACTATTGGTAAGGGTAAAAACTTTAATAAAGCTAATCCTACAGGAACAGGCGGTGCTGCCGGTGGCGGTATGACGCAAAAAGGAGTTAACGAATATAAAAGTAAAAATCCAGGTAGTAAGTTGCAAACAGCAGTTACAACCCCACCTTCTCAAATAAAAAAAGGCAGTAAAGCGGCAGGAAGACGAAAGTCTTTTTGCGCTAGATCTGCTAGTTGGGATGGTGAAAGAGGTAGAGCAGCTAGACGTAGATGGAATTGCTAAAATAAATTAAATTAAATTAAATCAAATGGCACAATTCGGAGGCCCAAAAGTTGTCAAAAAATTACATTTTGATAATACGGCAAAAGATAAACTAACAATAGGTATAAATAAAATTGCAGACGCTGTTAGCTCAACATTAGGAGCTGGTGGTAAGAATGTAATTATAGAAGATGACTTCGGTAATCCTCACGTTACAAAGGACGGGGTTACTGTTGCAAATTCTATAATGCTTATGGATCCAGTCGAAAACCTCGGCGTATCTATGATGAAACAGGCTGCACAACAGACAGCGAGTATGGCCGGAGATGGTACCACCACCTCTATAGTACTAACTCAAGCCATAATCGACTGTTATGATAAATTAAACGGTAAAGACTTTTCTTTCAGAGATGTTAAGAATGGTATGAAGAAATTTAAAGAACACGTTGTTGATTCTTTAGAGAAAAAAGCTATAGAAGTAGATGATAAGATGCTAAATGACGTATCTATCATATCTACTAACAATGACAAAGAACTTGGAGATTTAATTGCTGAAGCATTTAGAAAAGCAGGTGAAAATGGCATTGTTGCTATGGAAACTTCATTAAGCAATGAGACGTATGTTGATACAGTTGAAGGTACTAAGTTAAACTCAACTACAAAAATGGCTCATTTCTATACTAATAAAGAAAAGGAAATATCAGAATTGGACAATCCGCTTGTATTCATAAGTGCATCGGATATTCCAAATGTAAGAAAAATACAAGACATCTTAGAGTATGCTATTAAGTCAAACCGTAGCATACTACTTATTGCTCCCCTAGAGTCGCAGCCAATTACGGCTTTAGCGATGAACATGGTTAAGGGTAATATTAAGGTCAATGTTATAGATCCACCTAGCTTCGGACTTAAGCGTAAGGACATACTTGATGATCTAGCATTGCTTGTCGGGGCAAAAGTTTTTGATGAAAGCCTAGGAGACTCAATTGATGCCATAACCCCGGACATGTTAGGAGAAGCTGACAAAGCTATTTCCGATAAAGAAGGTACAGTTCTAGTTATTAAAGAAAAGTCTGAAGAGGCTTTAGAACGTATCGAGTATTTAAAATCTGCTCTTGATAAAGAGGATCATTTTGTTTTAACTAAGCATTTGAATGATCGTCTTGCTCTACTTTGCGGTGGTGTATCTATAATTTATGTAGGTGCAGACACTGATGTAGAGTTAAAAGAAAAGCAAGACAGAGTAGATGACGCTGTTCACGCTGTAAAAGCTGCTAGAAAAGAAGGTATACTGCCAGGTGGTGGTGCTGCCTTAGCATTCATAGCCCAAGACGATTGGGAAATGGAACTTAATCAAGGTATGCTTGCAGGTGTGGAAATACTAAAAAATGCTTTAGTAGTGCCGTTTACCAAAATACTAGAAAATGCAGGATTAAATCCAGCTTCGTATCCATTAAGTGAATGGGGCATGGGAGTTGATGTAACCTGCGGTTGTAACAAAGTAATGATAGAATCAGGTATTATTGATCCACTCTTAGTAACTAAAAGTGCATTAAATAACGCTATATCTGTTGCAGCTACAATACTTTCAACTGATTGTGTAATTTCAAACGTAAGAGAATAATGGAAGCGATAGGAAATTATATAATTATTGAAGAAACTAAAGAAGAGACTAAAACTACCAAAGGTGGTTTAGAGCTATCAGAGAAGCACAGAGAGGACATTAGATACAGAGAAGCTACTATTATATCTTGTGGCGTTGATGTCCTTAAAACTGGTCAGAGCATACTCTACGATCGTGTATCAGGTTATCCTGTGGAACACGATGATAAAGTGTATAAAGTTATACAAGTTAGAGATGTAGTTGCTTTGATCTGATGGAAAGATCTGATTTCATCCAACGAGGAGAAATTAAAGTAGACTTTCTTAAGTATTATAGATTAGTTTCCAGATGGGCGGTTCAAAACACGAAATTGAAAGTTGCTGATCTGGAACTTCTTTTTTATTTAGATCCTATTATCTATTTTACTATAGATGATTTTAAAATAGGTACATTATACTATACCTGGGATAAAGATAGGTTTTATAGATTACAACAAGATGGTTGGATAGATAAAGCTCACAGTGGAGGAGGAAGAAGAGGCGATCATAACAAATACAAAGTAAGTAGAAAAGGAAAACTCCTAATAAACAAAATATACAGGATACTTTTAGGTGAAGAAGATTTACCTTCTTCGGCACGTAGGAATAAAATAATGAAACGTGAAACTTATATAGATAAAGTATACAGCCAAGCTATAAAAGAATTTAACAAACAAAAAAAATAAAAATGGCAAAAGTAACAATGACCACTACGGTTAACCCACAAACAGGTGCTCCTATAAATACATTCGCTATAGGAAATGGTGACACTATAAAAGCAGTGGTGTTAAGACCTAAACTATGTGCTAGTTCTTATCAAGTAAGACAAGTTAATTTGTCTTTAACAATACCAGATGGAACAGTATCAACATTTACTATTCCAAATGCAAGTCCAGTACCTATAGTTGATTTAAACATCAGACCAGCTGCTACTATGGTAGTTCAGCAAGGTGCAGGTGTTGAAGAAGAAAATTGGGTTGAAGGAGTTAATTTTATTATTGGTGCAAATAGAGTTTTAACATTTCCTGATAATTTCGTAGGAACAAACAAAGTTGCTACAATATCATATACTTATTATGATCCAGTTGCTAATAATTTAAACTATGATGTACCTGTTTACCCTTCAAATACTAAAGGTGTAATAACAATGGATGGTTTAAATCTAATTGTTTGGAACGAAGGTATACTAGCGCAAGAAGTAAAAGCTTTTGATACATCAGGAACAGCAAATGGAGTTGTATTAGCTTTAATAACAGACGCATAAATAAAAATAAAAAAAATGAACAAAGGATTAAAAATAGAACCACAAAACGTTTTTACTGAACCACTTGAAATAAAGCCTCAAAAAGTAAAAGACCCAAATCAATCAATGCCCATTACCGCCAAAGTAAAGATGGGTAGCGCAGGAACTAAATTAAAAGGATAAGATGGCTAAAATCAGTACATATACAATAGACTCTGTTATAGAAGGTAACGATAAGTTACTAGGTACTGACTCTGCATCAACTTCAGCGCTTGCTACAAGAAACTATACAATTGATAGTTTAAAAGCTTTTATTAACAGTGGATCTCCAGCTAATATTACAGACACAATACCTCTTGGTTTTGCACTTACTGTAAACAGAGAAGGTTCAGCTTATGAAAGAGCTTTAGTAAGAACACTTGCGGGATCTATCCTTACTAATGTTGTTCTAAAAAGTGCTACAGTTAATACAGGAGCAGATATATATTTAAACACACTTGGCAATGGTCAAGTTTTTTTAATTATAAGAGATTACAACAATGGTTCTTTCGCTGTTGATTATGATTTGCAAGATTTTGCATCAAATTCAGCTACTTGGTCAGGAACTATAGGCGGCGTAGCACATACCGGTACAGTTACATCATTTAATGCGCCTGATTTTACAAACAGCAGTCAAGCGGCTAATCAAACTCAATATGTTAATTCTGGTACAAACAGATATACAGATTGGGCATTTAATGTTACGCTAGGTTCAGGCGAAACATACACTGGTGGTAAAGTTGCTTTTACTGAATTTACATTTACAACAGGCGCTACTCAAATAGAAACTCAAGCTATAGGTACTTTTAAAGTAACTCGTAATATTGAAGTTCCAGATGGAAATGTTACAATAGGTACGTCTAGTCCTTTAAATGATCCTAGAAATCTTACGGTACATGGTGATATAGAATTACCTGCTTCTGAAAGTCGTATTAAATTTGGTGGAGATACTAACAATGTGCTTATGAGCACAGATGGTAATAATCTTACTGTTTCAGGAACTGGAACTGGATCAAACCTTGTTACTAATGCCACTAGATTTACACAAGATATAATAAAAGACACTAATGTTACTTCTACTGATGGTAGAACCATTATGGGTCAAAATACATTTACAGCTATAAACACTGACGGTACAAGAGGTGTTTTGTCTAATGATGGAGTTGAACTACAAAACTCTTCAGGTGTAGCTTTATCAGAGCAACAAGTGTCAGGTAATGCATCACAAGGTGGTTTAACAAACCAAGGTTATCTTTCATCCATAAAAATAGATAATAATTGGTTTCAAATGCCAACATTATCTTCAAATGTAGCAGAAGCTTTACCGGGACTAAGCGAAACTTTAGCTGGTCCACCATCTGCTATTACAACAGGCCGTTTCTTTTACGGTATTCAAAATGCTGCAGGAGCTTTATTCCAATCAGCTACTTCACCAACATCTTTAACCACAACAGAGAGTATAGCACAAGACGCTACATCAATAACTATTTCATCAGGCAACATAACAGATTATCAAGCTATGTTTGCCGCAACACCTACTGGACAGAATTTATATTTTGTTGATAGCACATATACTGCAGCGTTTCCAGCAGCTGGTGGTCAAATACTAGATGCTTCCGTTAATATATACTTAGTTGTTTCTTTTGACACAATAACTTATATAACAGTATTTGGTCGACAAGGTTATGGTTCGTTGAACATATCAACAAGCACATTTAATGTTGATTCAGAAATTGTTAAATTAAACACTATACCTCAAGCTGTTAAAACTAATTTTCTATATTATGATACAGCAACAAAACAAGTATCACATAATTCATTAGACGTATTAGGATCTGCAAACGGTGCTACATATGACTTTGGCGGTAATACTGATGTACCTGTTGTATCTATTGACTTTGATAATTTTATGATATCAGCACCAGCTAATGGTATTGTAACCTTAAAGCAAGGACATACTTACGGAGGCGCTTTAACAGCGGATACAACTGCTGCAAATTATAATCATTATATATTAAGTAATATAACAGCTAATAAAACTTTAACTTTACCTGTTGGAACTGTTGGAAACAGTATAAAAATAACTAATATGTCATCTTTAGATGCTTCTGGTGCGTATGTGCAACCTGCATATATATGGTCTATTGCAACTAACGGTTCAGAGAAAATTATGAGAGCAGCTAGTTTAACCTTAGATGCTTCTACAGAATCTTTTGAATTAATATATACAGATGCAGCTAACGGATGGGTAATAAACTAAAAACATGGGACTAACAATAGATTTACCACAAGCAGGAATACTAGGTATTTCAGGCGCTCAAGCTTTTGAAATAGTAGCTAATACCACAATGGGTATTAATAGAATATATGTTTGTAAGCAAGCAGCAGACTTTACTATAACATTACCTACAACAGTAACAGCTGATGGAGGTGAAGTTCTTGTGAAGAAAGTAGGTACACAGACTGTAACGGTAACCGCAGCGCTTATCGAGGGTACTAATCAATCACTAACAATAACTAACAATCAAGCAGTAAGATTTGTATACGTCAATGCTACTTTTGGTTGGTTAATAACTTAAGCTATGCCAGACGTTAAAACATTTTATCCAGGAGCTACTGTAAGTAATACAATAAATAATTCTACAGATTCAGCCATAGCAACAGTAGGTAATACTGTAGATGATCAAAATCAAGCAAATAACGCAAAGGTTTGGACAGGAACAGCAGCTCAATATCAAGCTTTAGTAACAGCAGGTACTGTAGATGCTGATACATTATATTTTACAATATTATAAATGCCATTATATAAAGGAACAGTTGAGATTACCGGAGGAGGCTTATACAAGGGCTCTACTGAGATTGAAAACGGTTTTAAAACCAATCAATTTTTTTACGAAAATTTATCAACAATTTCTTGGGTGGCGCCAACAGGCCAAGGACTAACTTACAGCGTACCCACACCACAGACACAAACTAAAGATGGTGGTATAGCTATGGATACAGTTACATTTACTATAACAAACGCTGCAGCTAATATACAAGGAACTGTTGCTATATCTGGAATGCCTACAGGATTAACTTTTACACAGGTTAATAGTGGTGCTGGTTTAGGTAATATTATAACTATAACTATAGATGGTTTAATGCCAGAGGATAGTTATTTTAATACTCTTTTAACTATTTCAGGTGTAACTGGATCTACTAATTACAATGCAGACTTTCTAATGTGTGGTGGTGGTGGAACCAATATAGGAGCTGGTGGTGGTGGTGTTAGAACTTCTTATGGTTCAGTATCAGGTGGTGGTGCTGCGGCAGAAGGAGCTTTAGCAATGGTGGCTGGTCAAGATTATGTTATAACTATAAATAATCCTACAACAAATTCTACAAACACATCTTGTTCTGGAGCACCGTATTATTATAATTGTGCAGGAAGCGCAAATTATGTAGTTTGGATAGCTAGAAATGGTGGTACTGTAAGTATTGTAGGAGGTGCTATAAACAAAACAGTAGTAGGTGGAAGCGCTGGTATAAATAGTACTCCTGATCCTTATTCTGGAGCAAGTATTCATAGAATAACATCAAATGGATATGCAGGCGCCGGTGGTGGTGGAGCTCGTGCTTATTCTCAAGGCAATTCCAATGTAACAAGATATGGAGGTGCTGGTACGGCTAATCAAGGTTTTGGCGGTGGTAGTGCTACATCAAATAATACTAATTCTGTTGGTGGTGGCGGTGGTGCTGGAAGTGCTGGAGGAAATATAAGCGCAAGTGGATACTATGCAGCTCAATATGGAGCGGCTGGATTACCTTTATCAAATGATATAACTGGAAGTGCTTATAATTATGCTTCTGGTGGTGGGGCTGGCCAATTAAACGGAGGTACTAATGGTAATTATGGATCTGCTCATACTGCATCAATAGCTTCATCGAGTTTAAACAGTGACTTCACTGTACCTAGCAATATGGGTGTTTTTGTGTTAAGGATGCCAACGGTTAATTTTGGATCTATAACAGGTACATTAAATATAGACTACACCAAAACAACTATTGGTCCATCCACTATATTAACAATATTCGGAGGAAATGGTAGTGCTAACGGTGGCGTAGGACAATCTCTTACTTATACAGCTTAAATAAAAAAAAATAAAAAATGGCAAATTTAACAAACATAATAGGTGGTCAACCGTACTACGATGCTACTAATGCAAACTCAGAATCTTTATTAAGTTTCTGGAAGGGTACACAAGTTCAATATGATGCTATAGGCACTAAAGATGCTCAAACATTATACTTAATTACAGCATAGATGCCTATAAACTTATTCAATAATCCTTTAGCCTCTATTAAATTGGGAGCCAACGATATTTTAAAAGGATATATTGGTAATAGTCCAATATTTCCTAATTTAATAACTATTGAGTTCACTTCTATATCAGGTTTAAGTCTTACATATACTTTACCACCTTCTCAAACTGGTGATCCTGGTACTTCTTATTCGTCTACTACATTTACTATATCTGGTACTACTGGGCAAAGATTAAATGCTTCAAGTTTTGCAATGACAAACTTACCAGCTAGTCTTTCTGCTACAGTAACAGGTGGTAATAATAGTCAAACACTTACTGTCACTATAACTGGAACATATCCAACGGTAGGAGTAGGCGCTATAACTAGTGTTGTTTCTGGAATAAATATTTCAACAGAATATTTAGCTCATTACTTAGTAGTAGGTGGTGGTTCTAATACAAATTATAATTACATACACGGTGGCGGTGGCGGTGGTGGATTAAAAACATCTTTTTCAACACAAGGTGGCGGTATAGCCGCGGCTTCTCAATTAACATTAATACCTAACACAAGTTATACCGTTACAGTGGGACAAAGAGAATATTCTTCTACTTTTTCCTCAATAACAGCAACAGCAGGAAGTCCCGGTAATGGTTCTAATAGTATTGGTAATAGTACTGATTATGGAGGAACTGCAGGATCTTACGGATACGCTGGAGGTCAAGGTGCTACTGGAGGTTATGCAGGTGGCGGTGGTGGAGCTGGAAGCGCAGGTATAGGTTACGGTGACAATAGTGGTGCCCCAGGTGGTGGTATTGGTGGTAATGGTCTTCAAGTTC
>Ga0307997_10001276_pt1 | contig 11855 bp, 13 predicted proteins | sample Davwhametageno36_FD_203165 | JGI IMG/M metagenome (GOLD analysis project Ga0307997, IMG submission 203165) | Marine microbial communities from Davis Island wharf, Antarctic Ocean - #36 | ecosystem: Environmental > Aquatic > Marine > Unclassified | place: Antarctic Ocean: Davis Island wharf...
GTCTGCTTTTTCTGCAGTACCACCAGCCCTTGGTTCGTCCCCCCGACTACTCAGCTTGCTCTATCGGCCAGTTCAGGCGTCGATCATGAATCACTTCTTTCGCCCGCAAACTCTAATGCCTTTTATCAATCAGCTAGGGGCTGCGGACGCCAAGCAAGCTGCGGGGCAGTTGCTAGGTAGCATGCAGAGAATAACACCAGATATTGTGCGTAACGGCTTACTGAGTTCAGGCCTATTTGGTGAGTTTCTGCTGATGCAGCAGGGCGCGGCGCGGCTTGACATGAAACAGTTTTTGCGCAACCTTCTAAAGATAACATCTCCCAACCAAGCCCGCACCATATCAGAACTCAGCCAGGCCATAGACGAAATTGAAAGTCACCAAATCGAAGGCTTGCAGGCGCAGCAAAGCAGAGAGGTGTCGTACCATTTTCTATTGCCATTTTTTGATGCCAATCCGGTGGCTGTGCATATAGAGCGCGAGGCTAACTATGGCGAAGAAGGAGAGATGGACTGGGTCATTAACCTGCACACAGAGACTGACTCTCTAGGCGAGCTGTGGTTAAAGACTACGCTTAAAGCCAGCGAGGCCATAGAGATGATACTTTGGGCCGATCAGCCAGGCACGGTAGATATTGCACGATCTGCATCTGCAAATCTTGTGGAGCAGCTAAAAGTCTATGGCCTCGAGCTATCAAAGTTAATATTGCTGGATGCGCGCAGACCAACTATTGACCCCAAGCTATCGGGCCCAGGCCAGGTTGTGGATGTTAGAACATGACCTATAAATTTACACGAAAAGCTATCGCCCTAGAATACGGGGCTAATCCCGCACCTATACTCACTGCAAAAGGTGAGGGGGATATGGCCGAAGCTATTATTGCCGAGGCAAAAAAGCAGGGTGTTCATGTAGCGGAGGACCCGCAACTAGTGGCGCTACTTAGCCAGCTAGAACTTGAGGAACAAATTCCAGAAAACTTGTATGTTGCCGTGGCTGTGGTTTTATCTTGGGTATACTGGCTAAAGGGTTTGGAGCCTGAAGGATATAAGCCTAAATAGGTTGTGTATTTTGATATAAGGTTTTTTAATTAGGGGTCGTAAACAATAGTTTACGCGTCGCCCATATTTTGACGGCTGCGGTTGGCGCGAATTTTGCCAAGGCGGTCGTAGACTTCGACGGTGTTAAGCGGATCTGGGGACTGGATGCTGTGCAGGGCACCGCGAATAGTTTCTAACTTGCGGTTTATAAACACTTCGTTGCGGCGGTGCAAATCTTTACAGTCGCTAATCAGCTGCATTATTTCATCCCAAGCCGACAGATTGTCTCTTGCGGCGGACTGGTCGTTATTCTCTGTATAGAGTTTAATTTTCTCTATGAGGTCTTCACTAGCAAGAAAGGTTAGGATCTCTAGCTTTTGCTTTTGTAGCTCATCAAACTGGCTGAGATCCTGATCTTTCAGCGCCTTAAACTCATTTTCCAGCACCTGGTGCAAAACCAACGCTTTATGTCGCGTTTGTGCGAGGTACTCGGTATCAGGGCTCATCATATTTACCACTACATATTAGTGCTGCTGTTGATTACGGCTTACTTACCACCAATCATAGACTCTAACGAGGCAAAGCTTTCGGCAATGCGCTCCGCATCCAAGGGGTAACTACCTGCTTCGATAGCCGCTTTGATCTTGGCAACCTTTTCTGTGTCAAACTCAGCAGTAGCCAATGCAGTAGTTGCCGTATCGCTCAACACCAGTTCGTCGGCAACTGGGGTAGAAGGTTTTGCAGCAACGGCTTCAGGGGCTTCACCTGCGCGATTATTTTTAGCCTTGTCAGAAGCAGTATTGATCTGCGCCTGAGCTCGGCCAAGGCCTGAAATTGGATCTGTCATCATGCTCTCCTTTAGGTTTATACCTAAAAATTTGCTCTGTCGATAAAGTATATCGGCACCAATTCAAATATCTATAGTCAAAAGTTGAAATAAACCGTTATTTATTTCAACTTTTTTTAGAACCTAGTCAAAACTAAAGCCCCCGCGCCTCTCCAGGCCCCGACACCACTGCTCTCACCTGGCCATTAGACTCAGGATTTAACAGGCTAATTTGTTGGTCGAGCTTGCCATCTTCAAGGGCAATCATAGTCGTGCTGATATTCAGAAGCCCTGAACCCACGTTTAGCATCACCGAATCCCCCTTGCGCACCATAGTCATTGGACGCATATCGGAAGAGCGCAACACCTCACCGGCTCTGATTCGTTGAATGGCCTCCATCTGCTTGAGATCAGAGGCCATCAGCAATGCATCAGAGGGCAATTTGCCATAAAACGCTTTGAGCTCAGTATTCTGTGGCGACAGTTTTTGGCCTCGGGTAAGTACTGTACTGGCCATCATGACCATCTGTTTAACATTCAGGTCTCGCCGACTCACAATAGCTCCAGCCCTAAGGTCCCGCGCAGCAATAGACTCATCGAACAGCCGTATTGGAAAGCGCTGGTTGGGGGCGGTGCGGGGCAGGCTCATGGTGACCTTACTAATATCCGCGGGCTCAACTGCTTCTCCGCGTAATATTTCTCTATTCAATTTATACACCAGCGCACTTTCGGCAAGATATCTCTTGAGTACTGCATCGCCAGCAGCGACCGCTTTTACTAGGCTCTGGTTATCCAGCGACTCCCGATTCGCCACTAACCCCTTAATTGTCTGCTCAAATGTTTTTACCTCAACATCGTCAGCACCAACGGGTTCATTTATTTGCATGTCGCGAACAAAGACCAAACCCTGGGCACTGCTGTGCATTTTAACGGCAACAATGATCTGCCATTTTGAACCGGGGCATTCCACCTTGATGGTCTGCTGGCTTGAGGCATAGGGAAAGCTTATAGCAAACCTAGAGTTGCAGTCTGGCACCCGCAGCCTTCGGTCAATAGCTGCGATCTCAATCTGCTCCGCAGGAACGCCTGTTTGCTGGGACAGCCAGTTCTGAGCCTGACTGATAAGCAGCTGTTTGTTGGCCGTTAATGGCTGCATGTTTTGGCCAAAGCTAAGACTGGCGGCTAAGAGGGCTAAAACAAAAATTATAAGCTTATGCATAGGTCGAGTATGGGCCACAACACTGGGTGACGCAATACTGACATAGCGGCAGATAACAGCGGCAAAAAACTGCCGGAAAAGCGGCAATCGGCCTTTTTAGCCAAATTTACATAAATCATAAGCCATTGTTTTATATAGCCTTAATAATCAAATGTGGCCATTGCCGCCAAGTTGGCACCTGTTTTGCATTAACCGAGGTATTCGCGGTAATTTTCTAAGTAAAGGAAACATCGGCATAAGAGTTAAAAACTTTAACGGAACTGATATGAAATTATTCGACTCAGCTTTTGGTATTCACGAACAGGCTCTGGACCTAAGGGGGCAGCGTATGGAGATTATTGCTCGCAATATCGCCAACTCTGACACTCCCAAGTTCAAAGCAAGGGACCTTGATTTTAAGGCAGTGCTCAACGAGACCCAGTTTAACCATTCGTTGAAGACAACCCAGTCAATGCATATCAAGTCAAACAGTTCCATGGGTCAGGGCGACATGGTTTACACCATCCCCTACAACACCTCAGCCGACGGCAACACAGTGGAACTGAGTGTTGAACAGGCTAAGTACGGTAAGGCAGCAGCAGAGTATCAAGCAACGCTGCGCTTTTTAGAAGGCGACATGAGTGCGGTGCGTAAAGCGCTGCGAGGAGATTAATTAAGATGTCTATCAGTAATATTTTTGGTATCGCAGGCACAGCACTAAACGCCCAGATGATTCGCATGAACACCACTGCGTCCAACATGGCCAACGCCAGCACTATCGCCAGCAGCCCTGAAGAGGCTTACAAGGCCAAGCGGCCTGTGTTTGAGGCTCTACTAACAGAGGCGCAAACAAACCAGGGCGCAGAGCATGTCGGCGGCGTCAAGGTATCAGGCATGGCAGACGACACAACACCGCACCGACGCATTTATGACCCGGGTAACCCCAAGTCAGATGACGAAGGCTTTATCTACTTATCCAATGTTGAAGAAGTAACCGAGATGGTCGACATGATGTCTTCGGCGCGCAGCTACCAAAACAATGTTGAAGTGATTAATACAGCGCGCGAGCTAATGATGCGCACGCTTGACCTGACCAAGGTATAAGGAGAATTCCCATGGTAGATGCAATGACAGCCACTAGCTATTTAACTACTGACCAGTACGCCGATCAGCAAATAGCGAGCGCTACAGGTGATGAAGAGCTTGGTCGAGACGCGTTTTTGACGCTGCTAACCACTCAGTTGACCAATCAAAACCCCCTGGACCCAATGGACAACGAAGCCTTTGTTTCTCAGTTGGCTCAGTTCTCTTCGGTAGAAGGTATTAAAGGTATGCAGGCCTCTCTCGAGAATATGGCTGCAGGCATGCGCCAAGATCAGATGATGGCTGGTGCCAATTTAGTCGGCAAAAAAGTTGCTGTTGAAGGCGGCTTTTTTGAAGGCGGTAATGCCGCTATGTCATCGGGGTCTGTCGATCTTGTTAATGGCGCTGACGAATTGATTGTCAGTGTTTATGACCCAAAAACGGGCGACCTAGTTTTCCGTGAAACCCAAGGGGGCCAAATGCCCGGGCGCGTCGATGTTAATTGGAACGGCCGCAACAACTATGGTGAGCCAGTTCCTAGGGGCGACTACTTAATGACCGCTAATATTGTTCGCAACGGCAAGATAGAAACTGCCCCAGTAACAACAATGGCTCAGGTCAAAAGTGTTAAGTGGGATCCGCAGAGTCAGCAGCTATCACTAGAAGTAGGTGATGGAGAATTTATCTCTCTCGCAGCTATTGAGCGTATCGGCATTTAATGCTGAGGGATGCGACAAAGAGTTTCAAGAAATAGAAATAGAAAAGCAAAAAAACAAAAGCAAAAAGGGAAATAGAGAATGTCATTTTACACATCATTAACAGGCTTAAACGCAGCATCGAAAGAACTGTCTGTCACGGCAAATAATATTGCCAACAGCGGAACCTCGAGCTTTAAACGGTCCGACGCAGACTTTGGCGATATCTTTGCTTCTTCACCGATGCAGGTAGCTACCAGTGTTGTTGGCCTCGGCGTAGCCCTTAAAGATGTTACTCAGGAGTTTACCCAGGGCAGTATCGAATTCTCGGCTAATTCATTAGACCTTGCGATTACAGGCGATGGATTTTTCCCTTTGCTCGCCAAAGACGGTAGCTTAGTTTATACCCGCAACGGTAGCTTTATGCTCGATCAAAATAGTAAAGTTGTCGACAGCTCTGGGCAAAACCTAGTGGCCTTTCCCGTCGACTCCACAGATAAGGTGGATTTCAATAAAGAGGGAACGCCACTAACTATTCCTCGTCAGACCATCGCCGAATTTAAGGAAACCACCGAAATTGATCTGGGTTTAAACCTACCCTCAGACTCCCCGGTGATTACTGCACCATTTAATATTGCAGATGCTACTACTTATAATAAGAGTACCTCTATAACTGTTTATGGTGCGTCGGGCGATAGCCACCTGGCAACTGTCTATTACACAAAGACAGCCAATGCGTCAGCGGCTAATCCCTTAAACAAATGGCAGACTCATGTTTATATTGATGACCAGCTAGTGGACTCTCAGTTAATTCACGCCTCTACTAAATCGGGCGATGAGTACTTTATAAATAAATATGGAGAGGTAAAATCCCGCTCGGCTCTTGCAGAGCTACAAGCCACTAGCGCCAATCCTCAAGAATTTATGGTAGTTGCTGGCGCTACTTACAAAAAATATTCCTATGATAATCTGACTACACCTACAGCTTCCAAAGCGGCCAATATCAACTTTGGTGTGGCTGCCGGTACGGTATTCGCCGACGGTCTTAATCGTACCAATAATAGCAGTGGTGTTGACTTTAGTGCCGCGGGCATGACTCGCACAGCGCTATCAAATCTATTTACTATCAGTGTCGATGGCTCTGCAGGAACTCCAATAGGCTTGGAGCATCTAGCGGGTTCAACCAAGGCTATGTCTGGTAGCGAAGTTGCTTTCGAATTGACTAATGTGATCAACGACCGTTTTGGTGATAGCAAAAACTTTGACTTCACAGCCGCTACTAGCCAACCAATGATCATAACTCGTGTGACTAATGCTGGTGTTGAAACCACAGCCAATTTAAATATGTCGACGCTGTTAAATACCTATAACGGTAATGCCACTGGTATTACTGCAGCAGAGCCTTTAAGCAATGCCATTAACCTGGCGCTACAGGCGACTGCTGGTACGGCCAATGATTTCTCTGATTTACAGGTGAGCTATGATGCTGCCAATCAGGGCTTTCGCTTTAAGCAAACCGGAAATTCAACAGACTCTATGTTTCTGAGCTCTGGTGTCATAGGCACAGAGCGAAATGACGTTTTAGGCCTAGATGCTCAGACTGCTCTATCAAAAGGCACATTACTCGCCTCAGTAAACAACGATGATTCAGATACACTTTTATCTGATGTGGTTCCCAATGGTCAAGCGATTACGTCGGCTAATAACCAACGTCAGGGAATTATAGTCAGCTATCTTAATGGTGAATTTTTACTCTCCTCTGGTACTACAGGAGATGCCTCTAGTCTTGCTATTACTGCACCTTCAGCACTAGGCCAGTCGCTGTTAGGTATCCCGCTTGCTGGGCAGGCTGTCGCCGCCGAGACATCATTAATTAGTAATGTCCCCGGCGTTCGTGGTCAAGTATCACAGCCTGCAACGTTGGTTGGCAAGCAAATGGCCATAGACCCAAAAACAGCATTCTCTGTCACCACCGCTAATCAAAATATGAGCGTAGTTGTCGACGGAATATCAAAACAAATCACTCTTCCAGCTGGAGAGTATTCAATCTCTACGTTTACTACTGAGATGGAAACACAAATTAATCTATTAGCAGATTCAGCCGGGCGCTCTGTGTCTGGTGTGTCTGTAACTTTTGACCAAGACTCTGGTGGATTACTGATTACTGGCGCTACGGCAACCGATAAATCGTTTGTCCAAATCGCCGGTCATGCTGACTGGGGTTTAGACGGTTTGGCGGCAGCCTTCGGCAAGTCATCAACCTTCATCGACCTGGTCGCAGATACTAATGGCGCTGGCGAAACTTATGTCAGTCAGGACGCCGAAGGCAAATGGATAGAGACTCAATCTGCAGCTGGTTTTACGGCCACAGACGTTCCCTACTGGACACCCATTTTTCTCGACAAGGGTGAGCTTACTTTTGATGCCAGTGGCGCAATGATTTCTCCTGTTAGCAGCGCAGCATTAGCGAGTGCCGACATCACCGGAGGCGATATTGAATTGAGCTACAAGGGTACCACCCAGTATAGCTCTCCCTTTTCAGTAAACAACCAGAATCAAAATGGCGCACCAGAAGGTGAGCTTGTAGACATTAACGTCAGTAATGACGGTTTAGTGGTTGCTAGCTATTCGAATGGTTCGCAAATTTCTCTGGGTAAAATAGCTCTGGCAAATTTCACCACACCAGAAGGGTTGCGGCAGATTGGTGATACTAATTACTTAGCTACCTCTGGATCTGGCGATGCCTTATTGGCAGAAGCAGCCAGTGCGGGTTATGGCGGAATTCGCGCCGGTGCCAAAGAGGGCTCTAATGTAGACCTTACCTCAGAGCTTATCGCCTTAATTAGCGCCCAGCGAAACTTCCAGGCCAATGCCAAGGCGATTGAAACTAACTCGTCGCTCACCCAAACCATTATTAATATCCGCGGCTAAAGCAGATACAACAAATTAATAAGAAATTGACAAGAAAACTAAGAGATATTTGAAATGGACAGATTAGCGTTTACCTCATTAGGTGCCATGAACAGTCAGGCAACGATCCGTGCACAGATTAGTAATAATCTCGCCAACGTCGCCACTACAGGGTTTAAAGAAAGCTACTCCTTAGCATCTCAGGCCGTCAAGCTCGCAGGCCCGGGTAATGAAACCCGTTATACCTCTGCCCACGGAATGTCAGACGTAATCAAGCTTCAGCCAGGGGCGTCGATCACCACCGGCAATGCCATGGATATCTCGATGAATGATAAGACAGTTCTCGGCGTTCAGGCCGAAAACGGTGAGATTGGCTTTACCCGTCGCGGTGATCTGCGAGTCTCGCCCACAGGCGTAATCGAAAATGCCGCCGGCCACCTTGTTCTTGGTGAACAGGGTCCTATCAATGTGCCCCAGGGCTATTTGGTAAAGATAACGGCTGATGGCACTGTCTATGGCCGACAGCCAAATAATCCCCTTGCAGATGATGAAGCTCTGGGTCAGTTGCTACTGCGCGACGCTAGCCAGACTCCATTGACGAGACGCCCAGATGGTTTGTTTGAACCACTGAACGCAGAAGAACGCGGCGCTGATTTTTTAACTGGACCTCGACCGGTATCAGTGAGAAGCGGCCAGCTCGAAGGCAGTAATGCCAACCCAGTTCAAGCGATGGTTCAAATGATGGACTTTAGTCGTTCATTTGAAGCCCATACAAAAATGCTGGCTGAAATTAAATCAGTCGATGAAACCGGATCAACCATGATGAGACTGCCGTAAATCGTTTTGATTTAACGGACAGACTCACTACTAAAGGATACTAACAATGGACGCATCATTGTGGATTGCAAAAACCGGACTCACTGCACAGCAGACACGCATGCAGGTGATTTCGAACAACTTGGCTAACGTCAATACCACTGGTTTTAAGAAAGACCGTGCGGTATTTGAAGACCTGCTGTATCAAAATATTGTTCCCGCAGGCGGAAGAACGGACGCGAATTCTATATCGCCAACGGGCTTACTACTGGGTACAGGTACTAGGGTCATGGCCACAGAAAAGCTTCATATACAGGGCAATATGATCACTACGGAAAACGCACTTGATGTTGCTGTGACGGGTGATGGTTACCTGGCGATTCAGCAGGCTGATGGCACAGTTGCCTACACCAGAGATGGCTCATTTAAGTTGTCTGCTGAAGGTCAGCTCGTAACCGCTGGTGGCGAGGGTCTTGTTCCCGCGATCAACATTCCCCAGAACACCGCCAGTATCACTATTGGCCGTGACGGAACAGTCACAGCAGAGCTAGCGAATGGCGGCGGTGCTGCCGAGGTCGGTCAGATTCAGTTAACACGCTTTGTTAATAACGCTGGCTTGCAGGCCATGGGCCGCAACCTAATGAGCGCAACTCAGGCAAGTGGCGATCCTATTATTAGTATCCCCGGCGAAGACGGCGCGGGTATGTTAATGCAGGGAACATTAGAAGCTTCTAACGTAAATGTCGTAGAAGAAATGGTCAACATGATCGAAACCCAGCGCGCCTATGAAGTGAATTCAAAAGCTATCGCTGCGGCAGACGGCATGTTGCGTTTCCTCAACAATAATCTATAAAACGGACTACTGACCATGAATCGTTTATTAACAGTATGTGTATTGGGTAGTCTGTTGTCGGCCTGTGCCGGTCAGCAGAGAATGATGCCGAGCGCAGAGTTTTCTCCTATTCAGCCTATCCCGGCACAGAAGCCAAAGCTGGCTACTGGCTCTATTTTTACCAATGGCCGCGACTTATTTGGCGACTTGCGCAGCTATCAGGCAGCAGAGATTCAAGTGGGCGATTTAATCACCGTGATACTAAATGAAACGACTCAGGCTTCGCGCACCTCCGGTGTGTCGACTAGCCGTGAATCTACTAATGATGCGATTGGTCTCGAGCAAAAAAATACCATTGTCGACAAGCTAGGTTTTGGAGCAGGCTTTTTCTCTGGTCTTAGAACCACGGGTTCAGTTATCACTAGTGATGGCAACGGCACTGCAGGACAAGCAGCTAGCTTAACCGGTTCTATTTCAGCGATGGTTGTTGAAGTGCTAGCAAACGGCAATTTAATCATCGTTGGTGAGAAGCAGCTAGCTCTAACAGAGGGCAGTGAGTTTATTCGCGTTAAGGGCATTATTCGCCCGGCAGACATTCAGCCAGACAATACAGTGTTGTCGACTCGGGTTGCCCATGCACAGATTTCATACCAGGGTACTGGCGATCTCGCCAATGCCACTACGCCCTCATGGGGCAACAAACTACTTTACAAATTCTGGCCGTTCTAAGCGGACTGAAGAGATAATATTATGTTGCGTTTAAAAACAATTATTCTTGCTCTGGTTATTTTTGCCGGTCTAGTCACAGCCCCAGTTGCTGGTGCAGATCGAATTAAAGATCTAACCGATGTAGCGGGCGTACGCACAAACAAATTGGTTGGCTTTGGACTGGTTGTGGGTCTGCAGGGTTCTGGTGATGGTAAAGATTTACCGCTTACTGCCCAGGCGCTAAAGACTATGCTGTCAGGACTGGGTGTCAGTGTTGATGGTCCAGTGAGCGACTACGATCTTGGCGATCAGATGGCCTCGCTGGCAGCGCAGAACGCTAAAAAAGAATTAAAGGTAGAGAACGTTGCGGCCGTTATGATTACCGCCGAGCTTCCCCCTTTCGCTAAACCCGGTCAGCGCATTGATATCAATGTGTCTGCCATTGGCGTTGCTGAATCTCTGCGCGGCGGCACCCTAGTAATGACTCAGTTAAAAGGTGTCGATGGAGAGACCTATGCACTGGCTCAGGGCGCGATGACCGTCACGGGAATAACTGCTAATGCAGCAGGCAGTAGCATACAGGTCGGCGTACCAACCTCTGGCCGTATTCCTAATGGAGCGACGGTTGAGCGCATGGTAGCAACTCCTTTCGAAGAGTCCGACCACATTGTCCTTAATATCCGCGAAGTAGATTTCTCTACGGCAAGTGCGGTTACTGAAGCTATTAATCTAGCCTTTGGTCCAGGTGTTGCCCATGCCATTGACGCGGTTTCTGTTGCGGTTCAAGCGCCATTAGATTCGTCTCAGCGCGTCACTTTTCTAAGCATGATCGAAAATCTTCAAGTGACTCCCGGCGAGCCTCCAGCCCGTATTGTGATCAACTCAAGAACTGGCACAGCGGTGATTAACCGCAATGTAAAAGTGACTGCAGTTGCAGTGACCCATGGCACTATTTCTGTAAGCATCTCGGCCACTAACGAGGTTAGTCAGCCAAACCCATTAGCTAATGGTGAGACGCTTCCTATTCAAAACGCTGATATAGAAGTAGTTGAGCCAAACAACAAAATGTTCCTCTTTCAGCCCGGTGTAGACCTGCGTCAAATAGTGGATGCCGTCAACCAGGTTGGTGCCTCTCCCTCTGCATTAATTGCTATTTTAGAAGCTTTAAAAACTTCTGGCAGTCTGCGAGCTGAGTTAGTGGTGATCTAAGTGGAAAACGTTAGCTTATCAGCAAAGAGTTATCTCGATTTCGCAGGCCTTGGTGATCTAAAGGCGCGGGCAAAAGATAATCAAGAAGAGGCTGCCCAAGAAGTAGGGCGCCAGTTTGAAGCCATGTTTGTACAGATGGTTTTCAAGTCGATGCGCGAAGCTAATGCTCCCTTAAAAAGCGATCTAATGGGCTCGTCTACTGTAGACACCTTTGAGCAGATGTATCACGAAGAGCTGTCTCAGGTTATGTCCCAGAAAGGCGTCTTTGGTTTAGGTGATTGGTTGGCCCATCAGGTGACTGGTAAGGCTAATGCTGAAAAAGCCATGCAGGCTTATCAACAGACAAATACTCAGGCTATGCCAATGCCTGTTGCTGATGCAACGAAATCTATGGCCCTTCCCGGCACTGTTGTCAGGGAATTAAAAGGACAGAATTATGAGTGATATTTTATCCATTGGCGCCAGCGCAGCACAGCTCTATAGAGCCTCCCTGTCGACGGTCAGTAATAATATTGCCAACCTCAATACCGATGGCTATACCCG
>Ga0307997_10001278_pt1 | contig 11851 bp, 8 predicted proteins | sample Davwhametageno36_FD_203165 | JGI IMG/M metagenome (GOLD analysis project Ga0307997, IMG submission 203165) | Marine microbial communities from Davis Island wharf, Antarctic Ocean - #36 | ecosystem: Environmental > Aquatic > Marine > Unclassified | place: Antarctic Ocean: Davis Island wharf...
TTCTATTATTCCCCATCCTCAAATCGCCATAAGATTTTATTGAAAAACCACTAATATTAATGCTTTTCCCTAGTTTATAATTTGATGTTAATGAAGTGAAAACGGCTTTTGAACTGCTTTCGTACTGTTGTGCGAAATGATGTCCTCCATTATTTTTAGGGCGTTTAGTTGTGAAAATAATTGCACCACCCATAGCTCCATTTCCAAATGCAACTGCTGATGGACCAAACAATACTTCAGCACTATTTAAGAAAAACGGATTAATTGTTGACATATTTTGAAGGTGCCCACTTCTAAAAATAGTATTGTTTAACGCTATCCCATCAATAATTATTAATAACCTATTCGCTTCCATTCCTCTTAAGTTTGGACTCCCTCCTCCGTTTTGACTTTTTTGAATGCTTAAGCCCATAGTTTTTTCTAGTAAATCACTAGTCTGTGCACTTTGAACATTAGCAATTTTAATTGCATGTATTTTTGTGAAAATTGATGTTTCTTTAAAGTGACTTTGCTTTGAATCGCTTATTTCTACATTATCCAAAGTATGTGTTTTTAAAACCAAAAAGATACTATTGTTTTGAATGTCCTTTTTTGTTATCCTAAGATTTTGATATGCTAAATGTTGAATTATTAAAGAGTCAATACTTTTGAACGAGTCTAGTTTGCTAGTCCCTTTATTATTGCTGATTACTCCTGTATTGTTAGTATTTGAGCTTATACTTACTCCCTCTATTGGCTGTTGAGTAAGGATATCTAAAATTGTTATTTCTTGTGCGCTAATTCTAAAACTAATTGAAATTAGTATTATTACGAGATACTTCATGTTCTTAATGATTCAATAATTAAGTGACTGGTCATATTTTTAAGCTCATGATGTTGTAATTTATAGTATTGAATTAAATGCAATAAAATTTGATTTCTATTTTGATATGGAATATTGATGTCTTTATTTTCAAGTAATTCTCTCAAGTAGGTTGAATTATCTTTTTCAATATAGTAGTTTAGTTGTTGATTGTTGTTTGTAAACCCGCCTAGTTCCATATTAAAGTATGCTCCATTTATTTCTTCTTTAGAGGGTGAGAAACCAAGGTATTCTGAAAGTCGAATTAAGAATATTATGGGAAAGTTTGGATTAATTTTTTCTATACTATTTAGGTCAATTTTTAACTCCCACATAAATTTGAATAGTGCTTTGTCTTTTTCGGTTTCTAACAAAACTTTTGAAATTACTTCAGCAACAAATATGGATAGAAAATTCTTTTTCATATCAATTCCATCAGTAATTTGTGTGTGTTCTAAAGCAATTTCGCTAATGTATTGCAGGCTGTTTTTAGTTAGATGAGTTGCATTGATACTAAGTAATTGAAGTGGTTGAAAATGCCCTAGTTTTTTTTTTGATTTATTAGCTCTTACTCCTTTTACAATAAAACTTTGTACTCCTTTTTCTTCAGTAAAAATTTTTGCTATAATGGAGCTTTCTCCTTGTTTTAAATAACTTAGGGCAATAGCCCTGCTTTTATACTTCATTAGTGAATAAACAAGATCTTACTTACTATTTTCTCTACTCCATTTATGTCGGTACTAAATACTAGATATACGCCAGTAGATACTCTGTCTCCATTTTTATTCTTACCGTTCCAACTCGCCTGCCCTCCTTTTGCAAAATCCTCAAAGACTAAATTGCCATCTATATCAGTAATTTTTATATTAGCACCAGTAACTAGTCCACTTATTGAAATTATGCCATTATAGGTCTCTCTAACGGGGTTAGGGAAGACTTTTGTTGTTGATTGTGTTGTAGCTCCTTTTGTTGCGTCGGAACGGTAAGAGATGAGTCCTTTTCCAGTACCAATAAAGACTTCACCACTTGTTGGGTTTATTGTAATATCATAAATATCATCTGAAAACAGAGGGCTATTATTGGTTGTAAAATGTAGAATTTCTTCCATCCCATCACCTGATATTAGAAAAACTCCTGATTTTTCAGTGCCAATCCATTTTCTGTTTGCTCCATCTATTGTGATACATTTTATTTTTTCTTCACTTAGTAAATATTGACCATATTCTCCTTCAGTGATTAATATTTGTTGTGCATCAAAATTATCCCCAGAAAATATTGCTGAAGGATTATAGAAAACACCAATCCCCTTATCAGTCCCTACCCAGATTTCTCCATCTAAATCTTCAGCTATAGAATAGACTTCCATTGATGGTAGATTTCCCTGACCTACAGTATTTTTAATTGTTTTGTACTGGTCATCACTTGGGTCAGAGATTGTATTATTTTCATCATAAACAAAGAGTCCTCCTGATCGCCCAATTACTCCCCATTTTTGGTTGAATTGATCTATTATTAAATCATCAAAAAACAGTCCAATTTTATTTTGATTCATACTAAATGAGAACCACTCATCATTTTTAGTTTTTACAAATAGTGGATGGTTAACTTCTGAACTTAATCCCCATAAATTCCCATCATCATCAAACTTTATATCTGAAATTCTAATTCTATTATTGGAATAATAGACTGTGTCTAATACCCCATTTGTATTATTATATCCGTACTTCTCAATAAAATCTTCATCCTTCATTTTTGATATTCCATGATACCAAGATGCATAGAATGTATAGTCATCTTTTACTGCAACTTCTAATATATCTCTAGCCCCACCTATTTCCGATCTATTGTTATTAATCCATGTGTCTGTGGTGTTTTTAAAAGATACTCCATCATCTATTAATGAATTTAATCCAAAGTTTGAATGCCCACCATGGCACATGTAAAGCGTGTTGTCTTCATATTCTAGGCTATAAATTTCATTTCTTATTGGGCCTTCTGGTATAAAACTTTCTTGATATTGGGAATTAATGAATTTTAAAAGCCCATTATTATCATCTGCTACCCATAGATATCCTTCACTATCATTATAAATAAAATTAATATCTTCTAACTGATTATTAAGTATAGTGTCTGCACTTAATAAAAGATTATTATACTTTAGTATGGTATCATTATTTGTTAGGAATAAAGAATTTTTATTGTAAAAAGAGTTTCCGTTTCCAACCCAAATTGAATCTTCTATTGCGAAAATATTTTGATAATTTTCAGTTCTATTTGTATCCAACATCCAGCTATTAAAGTCAAACAAACTAGATGAGTTTTTATCTGCGTAATATACGCCACCTGCTGTTGCTACAAAAATATTACTAATGTTAAAGGCGCAGCTATTTATCTCTTCAAAATTACCATTTTGACCAATTTTATATGTGTCTTTTATTTCTTCATTTTCTAAATCAAGAAGTACCAACCCAAAAGTGCACGATAGGTAAGCTATTTTCTCTTTAATGATTATATTGTTGATAAGCTTGTTTCCAGTTATTTCTTTTCGTTTTATGTCAGAAATATTAATAATTTGATTGTTTTTTATTAGATCAATATTACAATTTTCATAAGTAATAATAGTAATTTTAGAATCTTGGTCGTAAGCAATTTGGTTAATTCCAATATCAGAGAGTCCTGTTACTTTTGACATTCTGTTAACTGTGTTGTCTTCTTTGTTGATGTAAAATAGTCCTCCATTAGTTACACAATAAATTTTGTTGTCAGCTTCTGCTATGTAGCTAGCGCTAGTGTATGATTGGTAATCTTTCCAATATCCAATTGGTACATCTTGTGCGTTAATAAATAATGGAAGTAATAATAAGAATAGTTTTTTCATAATCTAAGAGCAATAATACTATAATACAATCAGATAACTTCTTAATAGATAAAAAATTGTAATACTTAATTAAAGATTACTTTTGCGTTTTAGGCCTAGTAGTTCAACTGGATAGAATATCAGATTTCGGCTCTGACGGTTGGGGGTTCGAGTCCCTCCTAGGTCACTATTTTCTTTGGGTAATAATTTTTCTGATTTCCCCATTTGAATACTTATATATTAGAACTGAATTTTCTTTATATTTTGTTTTTTTGCCTAATAAATCATAAATTTCAAAACTTAAATTATTTTCGGTACTATTTTCTAAAATTGAACTAGTACAGCTAATCATTACTGTTGTTGTATCATTAATTTGATGACTAAGTTCTGACTGAATATCACTATAAAATTGTAAAGGGCCGTTAATGTTAGGATTGATAAATAAATTTGTGAAATGCACCTCACTTGTGAATCCGCTAGTATAGTTGTTTCCATCACTTGCTGATGTTGAGCTTACTTTTATTCCTCCATTCACGTTTTCTATAACAAAGAATCCTATCAAGTTTCCAGAGCTATCATATGAATTAATTGTTGCATAGTTTTGTCCTGCAATAATTCCTGCTTTTAATGTAGCTGATATGTTTTGTGTACTGGTATTCATTATTGCATATCCTACAGAATCCCCTGTAGATAATGCTTGAATATTGAAACTTCCCCCATCTGAAGTAATTATTGATGTGCCAATATCTGGTTCGTTTAATGATTGACTTATATATAAGGACAAATTTGTTGGAGTGTTGCAATTATTGTTCCCAATGCTATTTGTAATAATTGGATTAAATATTGAAGGGATAAATGCTCCTGTTGTAAAAGTATCTGTTGTTGACCATATAGAAGCCATTTGGTTTGTTGAGTCACAAAATGACATTATTTCCCACTCATAAGTAGTGTTTGGCTGTAGTAAAGGAAGATTCCTGACACTGTCTAGCCCTCCAATATTTCCTAAATTTCCCCATGTTGATGATCCATAAACTTTATAATGTATTTTATAATGATCGACATTTGATAGAGGTGTCCAATTTGCTAAAGCATTATTATAATTAATATTTGTAGTGTATAGCCCTGTTGCTTGTGTGCATTGTGAAAACCCGTAATTTGAGTTTATTAATATTAAAAGTATTATTATGATTTTTTTCATTTCTATTTTGTTTCTGTAAAGATACAATATTATCTTATAACTATAATCAATTGATATTAAGCGATTTATATATACACCTCTAAATGGGCTAACTTAAATTATTTGACATTCACTGTGGTAATACTGTTTGCTTGTCTTAAAATAGCTTAAAATGCTTTTATTGTTTCTCAAACACATAAATAATGCTCGAACATCCCCTTTTTGTAAGAATCCCAAAAATATTTGATAGTAAGCCAATTATAAAACCGTTTATAAAATTCTTTTTTCCAGTTTTAAACTCTTCACTTAATAGTGATACATAAAAAGAGTCAAATAACATTGGCTTCTTTTCTGTAAGCTTAAAATTATGATTAAGAAATAATTTCTCAATACTTGACTTTGAAAAATGCCATAAATGAATTGGTACATCCCACCCTGCCCAGAACTCTTTATAGTGATCTGCGTCCCAGCTCTTGTGATTAGGAACGGCAATAATGACTTTTCCTTTCATGCTAAGTATTCTATTAAACTCTTCTATTGTTTTGTTTAGTGAAGGGATATGTTCAATGACATGCCACATGCTTAGAGAATCAAATTGATTTTTTTGAAATTGATCTAAGTTTGTGTTTTCACTAACTGAAAGATTGAAATTTTTGATTGCTTGTTCCCTTGCTAATTCAGAAGGTTCTATCCCTTTTGTATTATACCCAGCACTTTTACAAGCGTTTAAGAACTCTCCTGTCCCACATCCAATATCAAGATGATTTTTCTTTTTTGATGTTCTTTTAAGAAGATTTAATTTTGTTCCAATAGCATATTTTCTTACTGTGTGATACATCCAATTAAACAATCCTTTAGTGTTGTTTGTGTGTGAGATATACATGTCTGACTTGTAATACTCTCCTAATGAATTATTTTTTGGTCTTGGATTAGTAAAGGTAAAGTCACATGTTTCACATGAAACAATTGTAAATTTCTCTTTAGATGTCGAGTGATCTATGCAGTCTAATTTCTTTAATAAATTACTGCCTGAGCAAACAGGACAATTATCTAGTAATATCATCTTCCTAAGTATATTAAAAGCACATTAATATCAGAAGGTGAAACTCCACTTATTCTTGATGCCTGCCCTATTGTTTTAGGTTGTATGGCGTTTAGTTTTTCTCTGCCTTCAGTTGATATAGAATGAAGTTTATCAAATTTAAAATCTTTGGTGATTTTAATATTTTCAAGCCTTGATAATTTCTCAGCTGACTCCTTTTCCTTGTTTAAATAACCTTCATATTTTATTTCAATTTCAGCCTGTTCAATAGCTTCTATCGTGCACTTTTTTTCTTTTAAGTACACATCTAACTCCTCACAAACTAATAGGTCAGTTAAAGTAATATGCGGCCTTGATAGTACTGCTTTAATTTTAACTTTTTGCTTTAAAACTGCACTTCCTAATTTTTCTAATACAGGATTTATGTCCTTTGGATCTATACTTTGTATGCTTAAGAATTTTATTAGTGCTGCTGTTTCAATTTCTTTCTTTTCAAGCTGTTCTAGTCTTTCAATTTTAGCAAGACCTAATTTGTAACCTTTTTTAGTAAGTCTGATATCAGCATTGTCCTGTCTCAAAAGTAATCGGTATTCAGCACGAGAGGTAAACATCCTGTAAGGCTCTTCAGTTCCTTTTGTTATTAGATCATCTATTAGAACACCAATATACGCATCAGACCTACTTAATATAAATTCTTCTTTTTCATGCGTATTTTGATGAGCATTTATACCTGCCATAAGTCCCTGAGCTGCAGCTTCTTCATAGCCTGTAGTACCGTTTATCTGACCGCAAAAGAATAGGTTGTTTACTAGCTTAGTCTCTAGTGTATGTTTAAGTTGTGTTGGTGGGAAATAATCATATTCAATAGCGTATCCAGCTCTAAACATTTTTACTTTTTCAAGACCTTTAATTTTTCTTAATGCTTTAAGCTGTACAGCTTCAGGAAGTGAAGTAGAGAATCCATTTAAATATATTTCGACAGTTTCCCGTCCTTCTGGTTCGATAAATAACTGATGTCTATCTTTGCTTGCAAAGCGTTCTATTTTATCTTCAATTGATGGGCAGTATCTTGCTCCTACTCCTTTTATTCTGCCTGTAAACATTGGAGAATCTTCAAATCCTTCTTTTAATATCGCATGAACTTCTGGTGATGTGTAAGTGATAAAACAAGAGTGTTGATCTTTTATTTTCTCTTTAGTCATGTATGAAAAACTTACAGTATTCTCATCTCCTGCTTGTTCTTCAGTTACTGAATAGTCGATTGTTCTACCATCTAACCGAGGTGGTGTACCTGTTTTCATTCTACCACTTTTGAATCCTAAATCAATTAATTGCTTTGTAATTCCTTCAGCTGACGGCTCTCCTGAACGACCACCTTTGTAATTCTTTTTACCTAAATGAATTAGTCCGTTTAAGAAAGTTCCGTTACATAGCACGACACTTTTTGCTGATATTTCAACTCCCATTTTAGTGATTACTCCTGTAACCGTCCCTTTTTCGGTAGTGATATTATCTACAGTATCTTGCCAAAAATCAATATTTTTATTTCCTTCAAGTCCTTTACGCCATTCTTTCTCAAATACTTTTCTATCACATTGCGCTCTAGGACTCCACATAGCAGGTCCCTTGCTTTTATTAAGCATTCTAAACTGAATAGATGAAGCATCAGTAATTATGCCTGACAATCCTCCTAAAGCATCAATTTCTCTTATTATTTGGCCTTTTGCCACACCACCCATAGCAGGGTTGCAAGACATACGCGCTAGAGTTTCTAAATTTTGTGTTACCAATAGTACTTTTGAACCAAGAGTTGCAGCAGCATGTGCTGCTTCACAACCAGCATGCCCTCCTCCTACTATTATTACATCATACACTTCTTCTAATTTCATATTGTTTTTACTAGAATCATATCAAAAATATTGATAATCAGTTATTTGTAAATTTATTTAAATAATAATTTTCTTTTTTACGCATTGTATTTGCGTCTTTTTCAATCTTGTCTTTATAGCCGAGCAAATGTAGTAAACCGTGCACCATCACTCTGTGTAATTCAGTTAAATAATTAACTTTGAATATTTTAGCGTTTTCAACTACTCTTTCAGTACTGATAAGTATATCTCCACTTATTATTTCTTCTTCAGAATAATCAAAAGTAATTACATCAGTAAGAGTGTTATGGTTTAGAAATTGGATGTTTTTTTTAAGTAAGTATTCATCATTGCAGAATACATAAACAAGTTCTCCTATTAACATACCTTCTTCTTTAATAACACTTATTAGCCATAAATTTAGATCTTCAGTATTGCTTAATTTATTATTTTCTATGTACTGAAAATCTATCATTTTTCTTCTTTAATTATGGTATTGAAATATGTATTCACCTTTTTTTTATAATAGGGTTTTAACTGTACAGGTGTTGTTTTTAAAAGCTCTTCTTGCTGTTGTTTTTTCTTTTTATATTCCAAGTATTGTTCAGTTTTATTATCAGGCGTGTAATTCCACTCAGTTGATTTTCGTTGATCATCTTCTCCTTGTTCTCTTTCGGATTTTTCTGCTTCAAGTAATCGAGTAAGAATTTCTTCTTGCCGTGATATTGTTTCTTGCGTTATTCTATTATTTATGATATCTGTTTCACTCTCTTCCATATCCTTAATTATCTTATCAAGCTTCCCTTTTTCGCCATTCTTTCCTTGTTCATCTCTTAATTCCATCAACTGTTTTCTTATAGATTCCTGTTGTTTTGCAAGCCGCATCAATTTTTTAGAATTTTTTTCTCCCTTCTTTTTCCCTTTTTCGCCTTTTTTCCCTTTTTTCATTTCCTTGTTCAGTTTCTTTTGGGCATCTTTTAATTCTGACATTGATGGTTTTTTAGAATTAGGATTAGGTTTGTTGCATTGTTTTTTCCCAGGTGTTTTATTGGCTAAATCTTTTTGCATTTGCTCCAATATTTCTGATAAAAGTAAAGCTAAGTTGTTAGTAGAAGTCATTACAAATTGCTGGCGTTCGGCAGCTTTATTCACTCTTCTTTCCTCCAATTCTTTCGTTGACTTTATCATATTATTATTGATAGCGGCAATCTCTTTATTGATAGTTGCTTGTATTTGCACAACTCTTTTGCTTAGTGCTAATAATGAATCTTCAATAATTTGACTATCGTCAGCTAGTTTGTTTTGTTGCTTTACTACTTGTATAAATTCATCACTATTTTTAGGAATATTATAAGCACGTAACATTAACTCTTCCTGATCAAAAGAAAGGGTAACCAAATTTTCAAGTATTTTCCTTAAGGTCTCCATATCTTCTTGAGGCTTATCTTGGGAGCTACTTTGCTGCATACTTTCTAGTTGCTGTTCTAATTCTTCTAATTCCTGAATGGTTTCTTCTTGTGCTTTTTTAGCTTTCTTTTTCTTACCTTTTTCTAGAGCGTCCTTACTCTCTTGCATTTTTTGTTTTATAGTTTCTTCTTGAGCTTTTGTATCAGGAATTTTGTTTTTATCCTCTAGCTCCATATTTTTCTTTCTGATATCTTGCAGATCTTTCTTCACATCCTCCATTTTTTTACTCAGCTCTTCTTGTTTTTTAGCAAGCTCTTCTTTTTCTGACTTTCCTTCTTCAGTTTCTTTTTTTAAAGCTTCCTGTTCTTTTTTAAGTTCTTCTATCTTCTCAAGCGTTTCTTCTACTTTCTGCTCAAATTCTAACTGTTTAAATAGCTCTAGCTCTCTATCTAATTCTTTTTCTAAATCTGTATTTTCTTCATCTAATTTATCTAGTAACTCCTTTAATTTTTCTTTATCAGCCTTTTCCATCATTTCCTCCATTTCCTGTAGAAGTTTTTTGGTTTCTTCATCAAGGACTTTATTCATTAATTCCTGTAGTTGTTTTTGCTTTTCCAGTATTGAAGAATTTAATTTTTCTTTGTTCTTAAGGTTATCGTTATTTTTTTGTTGGGTATCTTTAATTTGTTTGATTAACTGTTTCTGTTTTTTAAGTATTTCTTTAGCTTTTTGCTTTTCTTCCCAAGTAATTTTTTTCTTTTCTAAAATGGATTTATTCAGTTCTGCAATATCTTTTTTAATTTCATTGGCAAGTGATATTGACTTGTTAAGTCCGCTTTTTGTTTTTTCGTTTTCAGCATCCTTTTTTAAGACTAACTCTTCTTTTGTTGCTTCTTTGTATGAAAAACGCGTGCTTTTTGTGCTTTTTGATCCATTTACACCATCATTATCCCAGACTTCAAAATAGTATGCTATCTCGTTTCCTGACGCTAATTTTAAATCATTAAAATTGAAAGTAAAAAAGAAAAGTTCTTTTGAGAGTTGCTTAATCGTTAATTCCTGACTGACTAGAGGATTAGTGTCATTACTTGTAATTTGATAATTAAAAATCAATTTTTTTAATAGATAATCATCCTCAATTTCTCCGCTAAACAAAAATTGAGCATTTGTACTATCAAAACTCTGGGTTACTTTAATTTGAGGATAAGCATCAGGAATAACTTTTATATAATAGGATAAGGTATCACTTAGCTGATGTTTGTTTTGGGTGATGATTTGATATGGAGTACTAATGAAAAAAGATTTTTTATAATTAAATGTATTTGTTGTGCTTTGGTTGTGTTTGCTTTCAGAAAAAATAAGATAGACATCTTCCGTATTCTGTAATTTCACTTGCCATTGTACGCTAGTACCTTCAGGAATAATTATATCTCCATTATTTTTTATGGTTTCATTTTTTGTTTTTGTGTAGTTCGGGTAGTTTAATTGCAGGCTAAAATCTACAACTTTAGGCTGTGGGAGTGCTTTCAAAGTATAGTTTTCACTTTTATACCCTCCTGCTAAGAATTGAAATTGAATATCATTATTTACCCCTTTAAAAAGGTATTCAAAAGTAGTATTGCTATTTTTTTTAAAACGAAATGAATTACCATTTGATTGGATGAATACTTCATTAGGAATTTCATTTCCAATTATCTCTATTGCTAGCTTATAATCTTCAAATTGAATTACTTCCAATTTAGGGTTTAAAATAAGGTATTGAAATGGTGCTTTTGGTTCAAAAAAAGTATTGTGTTTTAGTATTCTGGCTGAACTTTCGGTAAGTATATATTGTTTGCCAGAAATGATAAAAAGTAAGATTATTACAACTGGAATAAGTATCCATTTTGTATATTTCTTATTATCAGAATAATTAATTGCACTCCCAAATGAAATGGGTTTTATATCATTTATTTTTTGCTGAATACTCGCATTTATTAGTGCATTTTCAGTTGCACTCATATCCTGTAATTCCAGAATATTTAGCAGCTTATCTCCAACTTCAGTAAAATGAGTTCCGATAATTTTTGCTGCCTGTTTATGGCTTAATATTTTTCCGAAACTTAACAAATGAAGTAAAGGAATAAGAATATATTTTATAGCAATTAGTGCATTAACAGTTAGATAAGTCCAGAATAAAAAGGTGCGACTTCCTACCCCAAATTGCGTGAAATGCTCAATAGTCGAAAAAAGAATAAAGAAAATAGTCAGTACCGCTAAAGAATAAATACCCCCTTTAATTAGCAGATTGGTATAAAATCGTTTAACGAATTTATTCAGTTTTTCAAACAGCTCTATTTTAGGCTCAGTATTCATCATTGCAAAAGTACAATTTTTAACGGCTTTTCATAAAACTATATTACTTGATAAATCTTATCTTTGCAACCGAAAAATAAAATACAATGTCAGAAGTAAGAGTACGATTTGCACCAAGTCCGACAGGACCATTACATATTGGAGGAGTAAGAACTGCTCTTTATAACTACCTTTTTGCCAAAAATAAAGGAGGGAAAATGATTTTGCGTATTGAAGATACCGATCAAGCAAGATTTGTAGATGGAGCCGAACAATATATCATTGAATCTTTAAAATGGTGTGGAATTGAGTTTGATGAATCAGT
>Ga0307997_10001286_pt1 | contig 11807 bp, 5 predicted proteins | sample Davwhametageno36_FD_203165 | JGI IMG/M metagenome (GOLD analysis project Ga0307997, IMG submission 203165) | Marine microbial communities from Davis Island wharf, Antarctic Ocean - #36 | ecosystem: Environmental > Aquatic > Marine > Unclassified | place: Antarctic Ocean: Davis Island wharf...
AGGAGGAAAAAGAAGAAGAAGAAGAAGAAGAAGAAGAAGACGAAGAAGAAAACAGCGCACTGCCTCCACTGCCCAACTACTGCCCCTCTAATGAAAAGTTTACAACCAATCCACTGGCACCACGACACACAGTGCGAGTCCAGCATGCTCTTCGTGCATATCACGAATCGCTGTTTATTGAAGAAAACGCACAATCAATGCAGTTTCCAATTCCATTTGTTGATACCATTTTAGAGTTCATCATGAAGCTGGTACTCCCAGCCATTCTCAATCCGTTTGCAGAATACTACGTCAAGGAGGTCAGTGGAAGAGTCAGTGACGAGATGGGACATAAAATTGTTGCTGACGTACCAACAGATGTTGTCAAGCTCCTGACACCACCATTAACATACAATGTTTCTAATTTATTAACTGATGCGCTGACTGCCTCTGTATCAAAAAGTTTAATTACATCACTTACCATGGAATTTGGTGCACCCATTGTCAAGGAGCTGACTGACAACCTCATGGAATCATTGTACAACACGCTTGTGCCGTTTATGAACGTTGCTGTTCCTGATCGGTTGCTCCAAGTTATTCCCTATCTCATGGAGCGTTCTCTTCCCGTGACGCTGACGCATCGTTTGACAAGATCATTGACGCATGCGTTGGTACCGACACTTAGTCGCTCGTTGTCATCAGGTGGAAGAAGCAGCACATCGCATCAAAAATATTGGTGCAACTTGTGCTTTACGAAAAGTCTTCACTGCAACTACTGCCATGACTCACCGCAGAGTCAGTACTACACTAACTACTATGCTAATTATTACAGTGACTACTACGTTAATTATTACGAACCTTATTACACGAATTCGCTGAAAGATTTAGACAAGGTACAACATCCAATGGCAAAACAGGAGGAGGCAAGAGAATTTAATGTTGGTGGTAGTGGAATGAAGAGTGGTAACCCAGCAGACGCTTCTCTTCGTCCTGTGACAGCGGATGGTGGGAAGCTTTCTGATGATGGAGTGGTGTGAAATGTGTACGCACGTAGTGTTGTGGTGTAAAATACTGATTTAATTTTATGTCGTATTTTGCTGCGCAGGGAAGTTGAATGTTGAATATATAAGTTATTATTTTTTTAAGTTATAAATTTTTTAATTATAAGTTATAAGGGCATAAATTAATTTATTTCTGTGGCTACATCGTGCTGCGCACCATAGCAGCTTCTTTTTCGCCAACGCTTCTGAAATTCATTATTTTCATATCTTTAAACATCTGCACATCCTCCCCGGCCAGTAGAGTACAAGAAGCGACGACCCTCGTAATGCTTGTACTCCGGCGTCGAATGCAGCACCTCAAACTTTTCTCGGAACTCCTCTCTGTCGCGCTGAAGGACAGAGACGGGCATGTCTTGCAATTTCATCATCAATGCCTGCTGCTCCTGCATTTCATTGACGTGCATTGGAAACACGTTCTCTGGTCTTAACCACAATCTCTTCCCGTCCACACACACTCGGCCGTATGTATCGTTCAGATGCACAAGAACTCTTCCCTTCAACGGGCTGTACACACCACGAATACCAATTCTGCCATTGTACTGCGCTGATTTGAGTCCCGCCAGCATGACTTTGTCCGCAACACATGCCGTCAGCAGCATGGGCTCACGAATATCTACCACGGTCAAACTTGACCACTGATACATGCATCCTGTCACTCCCATCTCTCTCTCCTTCAATTTCTCCTGTTCCTTCTGTTCCTCCTGCTTCCTCCCCCCGCTGACACACTCCATCCATGATCTCACCGTCTCGGACGCCTGGATCGAATCCTCCGGCAGAATTCCGGACCCAGCATACGCATAATGTAGTTTTGCATGCTCCGCTCTCTCTTTGGCCGTCTTTGCAGTCTTGAGCTCTGGCATGTCTCCCTCCTTATCTTTGAACGCGTTTCTGCTGTCGTTCGTGTGCCTCTCGCTCTGCTTCCCTCGCTCGATTTCACTTTTGTTGCGGTTCTCTGGTGGAAGGCGGCACTGAGCAAGCACATCTAACAGCTTAATTTTTGTCTCAAAATCACCACCTGAAGACAATGTCTCTTGGAAACAGGCAACAACATCGACATTTTCTCTGGTTATTATATTTTGTTTGATCATTGATTCAAGTTTTTTCTCGTTCGTGTCGTGTTTCAGACCCTCTCTCTCAATGATTGTAATGTGTGCCACCAGCTCATCCGAGAGCACAGCGTCTGCTGCTTTCTCCAGGAACGATCTGGCGTGATCCAGATCATTCATTTCCACCCCCGACGCAGTAGCATCTGACATCTTATCTATTTTTCCTTTAATTTCTCTTTTTTCCTGCTTGCGCTCTTTCTGCCACTCTTTGCACATCTTCTTGTGACAATCGGACTTATTGCTTCCATTAGGAACCAGTGGACACTTCCAATGCTTCATCTGACATTTTTTACTGCAGTACAGAGCTCGTTTGCAACCACCGCACTTGAGCATATGATGGAACACAGCAGCACCAGCTCCGTCATCAGCTCCACCACCTGCACAATCTTTTCCTTTTCCTTTTCCTTTTCCTTTTCCTTTTCCCTTTTCTTTTTCGTTCTCTCTTTCTCTCTTCACCTGCCAGCCATACTTGGCGCACCACAAACACATTTTTCCCATTCTTTTTTCTCTCTCAATATTTTCAATCAAACTTGTCTTGTTCTCTCTTCCACGATCAAGCGCCTTGTCGTAGTCTGGATGCGACGGATCCAAAGTATCATGCGCGCTACTTACCAACCCAGCATCGGTGGATAAATCTACTTCAAGATCACGCACTGCTGCCCTGTCAACGAACAGCGACGGCCACCGCAACACAAATCCTCCACCAGAGCTCGTGAGGCTGTGACCCGTCAACGGTCCAATAATTCTTGGTCGAGATTGTGATGCATTTGATTGTGATTTTGATGTGGAAGTTCTCTTTGTGGCTTGGATCGCAGCAAGTGTCTTGTCGATCGTCCTTTGCTCGGTACCCACTACCGCCTGCACGACTTTTGCAAAAGACTCGCGCAAAGGCACGAACGGCAGTGGAGACGTTGGTGATGTCGGTGTCGGCCAGTGGTACGCTCTCTCGTCGGTTCTTGACTGCTTTGCTTCTTTTAAAAAAGAAGGTCTTCCTCCGCTTCCCTCACTTCCTCGCACTTTGTCCGCAAGCACGGTCATTGCATGGAGACAGTATGTGACAAGGCACACCTCGCGTGCAGTCAACAGCCTCTGCTTTTGCTCCTCCTCTCCAATCTTGTCCCCGTACCCGTTCTGCACCATGCGCGACCACGGTACCGAGTTGTTATGTGGAATTGGAAGCCCGTACTCAAAGACTGTGTTGGCATCAATGGGCTCTAAAACACCACCACCAAAGCCTCCTCCCTGACCACAGACGTACTGCAGTGTGCCCGGTGATCCAGATGAGTGAGGAAAGCAGCTCTTACGGATGTCGTCATGCTGCGTAGCCCACAGCCCGACGTTCACTCGATTAAAATCAATCTTCAGCGTTGGATCACATCTTCCTCCCTTGCCTAATACTCGGACGAACACAGTTCGAGCTCGATCGCGGACGTCGTCAGCATCGTCGGCAGCACTTTCACTGTCGCTGGAGAGAGATGCGAGAATGCCCATAATGTCTGCGTCCTCGTAGTCAATCAGCCCCACTGGCACTCGGAGCTCAAAGATATTCGCTGTGTGGAGAACTGTCCACGCTCTGCTTTCCCAAAATTTTGCGTTTGTTGCCATTAAAAGCGCAAACAGGTCCACGTTCACGCCGGGAATATCAAGAAAACCAGGCCTGTCGTCGCTCTTGTAGTTAGAATTTTGATGAAACTGCATGTGGCGATGCATCTCGAAGCACGCCTTCTTGCACTCGTGTCGGAGTTGAATGTTGAGAAATGTTGCTGCTACGGAAATCTCCCGCAATACGCAGCCCGAGTTAACAGTGAGAACAGACGGACGATACTTGAGTTTGGACAAGTGGTAGCACAACCAGTACACGACTCTTCCTCGAAGGAATGAACACGAGTGAGGTGGGACAGGATCAATCCACTTAAAATCACTGGATGCATCGGATGGCGAGGTTAGATACATGTCCTTGTCTGTGGAAATCAGGGCGAGCTTGACGGAACGTCGTGAATTCTCCTGGCTGCCAAAGCTGATGCCCATGTGGAGATGAAAACAGACTGAGGTGTCGGTTCGCTTTGGAAGTTTTTTGAGCTGCTTGAGCTTCTTCTGGTTCTTTTTTTCGAGCTTGAGGTGGTCTGCCATTTTTGATCTGTGTGGTGTGGTGTGGTCAATCTGGTCTATTTTTAAGCATTTTTTTCATTTTTTGCTGTTGTGGATCTGAGATGAGATCGAGGAAGAATTCTTTTTCATTAGGAAAATCCAATCCTAATCCTGCCCTTGATCACCACCCAAATGTCAACTCTCTCCTCACGACCTCTCTATTTTGACGTGTTTGAGCAGGACGCCAAGCTTGAAGCGATTGGAAGAAAAAAATTATTAGAGCAATCGAAATTCCTCGAAAGTATTTCGATTGGAAAAAGACATAAACAATGTGTGCGCAAATTCATAGGGCTGCGTGATAACAAATATTTCAGTGGCAGTGTTGTTGCCATTATTTTCTTAGCTGGAGCTCTTGTTGGCATTCAAACTTATTCTCTCGAACCAAACACGGTTGGAGCAATTCTCGTTGATATACTCGATGTCATTGTCCTCTGGGTATTTGTTGCAGAGATAGTAATAAAATTTCTAGCCGAAGGATCAAAACCATGGGTCTATTTTTTTAACTCGTGGAATCGATTTGATTTTGCCATTGTTGCTGTTGGCTTCATGCCCATTGGTGGTGGTGGTGCTGTGACTGCGCTTCGTCTTCTTCGTCTTCTTCGTGTTCTCAAACTGGTGCGAGCTCTTCCAAAACTCCAAGTCTTGGTCATTGGTCTGCTTAAGAGCCTGTCATCAATTGGTTACATTGGTGCACTTCTTGGCCTTGTCTTCTACTTGTATGCCATTGTTGGTATGGGTTTTTTTGGTGCCAATGATCCTGTTCACATGGATGGTTTGTTTACAACAATGCTGACTTTGTTTCGTGCTGCTACTCTGGAGGACTGGACAGACTTGATGTATACATCAATGTATGGCTGTGAGTTCTATGGATATTCTGGAATGAAACATCTATGTGTGCAGTCCCATGGCTTTGGTTTTGGTGCGGCTTTATACTGGGTATCCTTTGTCCTGATTTCGTCTTTGATGGTGTTAAATTTATTTATTGGTGTCATTGCTTCATCAATGCAGGATGCACAGAGTGAGTTGAACGAGGTCGAGGCTGGAAGAGAATTAGGTGAAACTGATGAAAGTTTAACAAATCGACTTGCACAAATGTTTGATCTTGTAAACAAAGGTGCCAAGGAGCTGGATACTTTTGCAAGAGAGGAGACAAAACAAATAGAAGAAAGAAAAACTTCATGGTTAGAGAGTCAAAAAGTAAAAGCAGGATCTTCTATGTTTGGTGGTCTATTGTCAGAATTAAAAAAAAGAAAAATTACAAAAGTTGAATTGATTAAGATTGAAAGAGAGGAGGACGAGAAGAGGGAGGAGGAGAAAAAGAAGAAGCTAAAGCAGGAGGGAGCAGATGAACCAAAAAAACTTCTCGTGGCCAGAGTTTCAATTCAGCAGCTGAATGAGAAATGGGGAATTCAACAAGACAAATAGATAGTGATAAAAAGATAAAATGATAAAATTTATTTCATGTTTCAACATGTGTGTACAGATACATGTCATGTATGCATACATATGTGGCTCATGTGTGTGTGTAAATAATTGGTGGTCAAAATATTAATTACTCGGCCTGTCGAAGTGGCACGACGGTCATTCTTTGTTTTTTGTACATTCTTCTCATTTCAATTGATGATGGTCTATATTTTGATTCTGCAGTGACTCCAACCTCCAATTTACCACCACTAACCAGTGACTTTGCTCTTCTCCCTCCCTGATCATTCCTTTTGCTGCTCGCAATCTTGCCTTGCTGTTCTTCTTCCACTGCTCCATCCTTCTCCCCCCCCGCCTCCTCCTCCTCCTCCTCCTCCTCCTCCATCAGTACTACCTTCTCTCTAACTTGACAAACATCACCTACATACCGATGCGAGTAAATAAATTTTGGAACATCTAATCTCACACGAATAAATTTCTTTCGCTGCTTCCATGTCTCAATTTTATACTCCTGGAGCGTGTGGTTGTATTGTGATGCCACCCACAGTGGTGATCGATCTCGATAGCTGCCAAACGCAGGATGGACAGTCTGACCATAATACTCACTCCCCATACCAACATAACGTATCTCACCAGCACCATCACTTACATGACTACCAATTCCAAGACCCTGCCATTCGGGTAGAACGACCGTTCGATGTGCTCTGGATGGTGTAACACCACTCACGACGTTGGCTTTCCCGTTGTGCCGAATGGTGGACACCATGGCTACTGGCACCTCTCTTCCTGCCACACCTCTTCCTGAAGCGGTGTCATGAGTGGTAAGAGTGGCCAGCGCAACATATGTGGTCGCGACTTGAGAGAGCTTCTTCGTCTTGTAGTGGTGAGCACGAAATCTACGCCAGAGAGAGGGAACGCAGGGAACAATGCGAAGGTCAATGGAAGGGATAGGAATGGGCATGGAGAGTGGCGCTGCTGCCGGGACTAGGAGAACACCAGTCGTGGTGGGATCAAAGCACACAAGCATGTGCTGCGTCGTGTCGTAAGTCCAGCAAGGTCGCAAGCTTTTCACTACGTCCAGATGACATCCAATAAGAACGAGACGGAGAGGATTTTCTCTTCCCTTTTTCTTTCTCCGTTCGTTCCAGTCACGCAGCCAAGAGGACAACGCAAAGCATAGCAAGGAGGCCGTCGATCGATCTAGAAATGAGGTAAACTCGTCGACAACAACGATACCACCTTGCGACATGTGCGAAACGAGCACGGCCACTAGCTCTACTGTTGTTCTTTCACCTCTCGAAAGATTTCCATATGAAATATCAAGTAACTCTGTGACATTCAATCTTTCTACCAGATGTATCATCTCCTTCTTATCATCCTTGTCTTGCTGGATGATCCTCTCGCCACTCTCCTTGCCTCTCCCTTCATGCATTGATAAGATTAAACCATCATGTACTGTTGTTGTCCTTTGACTCCAGCATGTGAGACGACTTGCCATGCATGGTCCATACTTGAGTGTCGTTGTCACACTTTTCAAACTTCCTGATGGACCTGTGACAAAGAGAGAGAGAGAGAGAGAAAGAGAGAACAAAAGTGAGCGGACTACGAGCAAACTGAACAAGCAAACAAAGCACAGAGAAACTCACCGGTCACGTAGCCGACATCCCACTCTTTCTTCTGGCTAGAACCACCACTATCACCACTATCACCACTATCACCACTATCACCACTATCATCACCACCTCCACCACACAAAAGATCCTCCTCCGGAAAATCTGGCACGCGAATCACGTTGCTTCCATCAAACGGACTGTCGAAGAGTGCGTCACACATGCTGGTGCAATGATCTCGAACGACTGTCGTGTTGAGAACAACGCCACCAATCGGTCGCTCCTCCTTATTATCATCATGCATGAACGCCGGCGCTCCACCGTCACAGCGAGTGACACGAACAGCATGCAGCATACCATCACTCATGTTGACGGTAGCCGTCTTGCAGCACGGTGGCGGTGGGGACCACTGATGGAACGCGACTGACGAAGACGAGGTAGCTGACGAAGACGAAGACGAAGACGAGGTAGCTGACGAAGAGGTAGTGCTTATGCGCTGCTGCGTCGCTACATCCACGCAACACTCGTTCAAATCAACAGTCGTGTGAACATGAGGTGTGCTCCCATAGTTCACGTTGAAGAAAATCTCGCAGTGGGTCGGTGCCATTTGAATCACAATGTTTGGTTGAAGCCAAGGAAGGACATCCACATGCGATGTGAACACGACGAGCGATGGCGAATTTTTTTCATCCTCGTCAGCCTGCCACCGTCTTTTTACCACAGCGCGCCACTCCTTTGCCACACTTACTGAGCAGCATGCGGCAGTTCTTCGATCTAGTGTTGACGTGAAATCATCGACGATAATATATTTACTTTTCGTCTCCTCTGCTTGCTGGAGTCTGCGAGCAAGATTTGCACGAAACTTTTCACCCGTCGAAAGTATATGGTGCGGTCGAGTCCAACTGGGAATGGAGTTCAGACCAACACGACCCAGCCACCTCTTGGCACACTCTGGACTACCGAACTGGCTCACGATTGCTTTCTCTGAGTCCCATTGTGGTGGACGAGGAAGTGGATCCATGGAGCTTCTCCTCCACAATTCTTTCGAGCAAGAAGTTTTTCCTGACGCCGTCGGACCAATTACAGCAATCAAATCACCACCCTCGGGGACATCTCGATAACGCTGCTCCAGAAGACCGCATGCCACACCAACAGTTTGAGAGATGACAGATGGCAAGGAAGTCACAACGTCCTCTTCCTCATTTGCTGCAGAGATGCTGCTGCTGGTGGTGCTGGTGTTGGATGAATCATCAGGAGGAAGGACTGATTGACGAATAGTAGCACCTGGAAATTCCTCCTCGAGAACTCTCTTCTTTTGAGTCTCGGGGATGACTGTCCACTCTTTTGGTGGATCTTTTCGTTTCATGCAGGACAGGAGGTGCGTGCAATCATGTGAATGAGAGCTAATGTATAAGGGAGATTGCGCTTCACTCTATTGCTTGTTGTTAATTCTCGCGCGATAAAATTATAAAGCTCAGTTGGAAAGGAAAGTCGAAAGGTGAGTGTCAAATAAGCTCAACTCAATCCACGACCACACAAAACAAAACAAACATTTTTTAACATGGTGAAAGAAAAAATTTTATTGGTCGGCGATGTCCGAGGAAACCTCGATGTCCTCACCGATCGCGTTCGCAAGTTGAACGACAGCGGAAAAGGTCCTTTCAACGTCGTTCTCTGCGTCGGCGAGTTCAGTCGAAGGGACCTTTCATCTGCATCCTTCTTTCGCGACGTTATGGAAGGCCGCGAGAAGCTCCCGTTCTCGCTGCATTTTATTCTATCTGGCACGCCAAGCGACGCAATTTTTGCTGAGCACCATGGCCTCGGATCCGCACCACATGATCTTTCCGCCACTGTGCATTACCTTGGTCAGGCAGGCGTCGCGAGAATTGCTGATTTGAACGTCGCTTATCTTTCTGGTTTCTACGATCGTGACACGTACCGTGCAGCAGCAGCAGCAGCAGCAGCAGCAGCAGCAGCAGAGGAGGCCAGCGACGAAGCTAGTGCGACCAAGACAGCAGCACCTGATGCTCCTCCGACCACGATGTTCCACTCGTTCTACGCCAAGAAGCATGCGGAGATTATTTTGTCTCGAGATCTTAACGAGCCCATTGATCTGTTGTTGACTTGCGAGTGGGGTCTCGGCTGGGACAGCTGCCTTCTTTCGACGGAGACTCGTCCTTTGGCGCACCGCATCTCTCCCGTCGTTGCAGATTTGGCCAAGGCGACACGTCCGCGGCACCACTTGGCATCTGGTCAGTTTTGCTTCCACAAGCTAGCACCGTACAGCAACGTTAATAACGACGGCACGACACTCACTCATCCAACGAGATTTGTTGCTGTCGGACCTGTCCCGTCTTCTTCTTCTTTGACCACAGGAGGCAGCAAACCGAGCAAACCACCCAAGTGGATGCATGCGCTGAGCCTGGAACCCATGCGAAACGTGAACGCAACCGAGAGAGATGCTCCGCTCGCAGGTGCCACTGCTTCCCCCTACCTTGTCCATCTCCAGCGAATGGTCGCCGGAGAAGGAGGACAAGCATCAAATGGAGGCAGTAGTGGCCAGAGACCGTCTGGTCATCCACCTCCACTGCTGGGACCACTCCCTTCATTGGGATTGGACGTGGCTCGTCTATCGAGAGAGAGCGAGTGGTCCGCACGGTCACATCATCAAGCGACTCGGCGTGGTGGTGTCGGTCATCAGCCAGCACGACACAAGCGCAATCGTGATGAAGGAAGAAACAGCAGAAGAACACGTCCAGTCCCACCAAGAATGGATTGTTGGTTTTGTGTAGCATCACCATCATGCGAATCACATTTAATTGTTTCGATTGGTGAACACATGTACTTGACAGCACCCAAGGGAGCGCTGTCACCGGGTCACATGCTGATCGTGCCTGTCTCGCATGATTCCTCCATAGCAGACGTCAGTTTAGAAGCGGCCAAAGAGATTGAATCGTATAAAAATTCACTTCGTATTTTTTATGCCAAGCATGACGAGGTACCAATCTTCGTGGAGAGATCCATTACGACAAAGGGACCACAACATCACACATTCATTGAAGCAATTCCCATGCCAAAAGATTTGGCGACCAAGTTGCTTCCTAACGCCTTCAGCGAAGAGGCCAAGTATCACGACATGGACTTCCAGCTCGTCGAGTCGAAGACAACGCTCCACGAGGCGGCGAGCGAAGATCGTCAGTACTTTCACATTGAAATGCCGTCCAGAATACAGCTGCTGTACAACGTTCCGATTGATCGAAAGAATAAACGGCGAAGGAACGACGGAGGGAGTGGAATGAGTGGTGGTGGTGGTGGAATGAGTGGTAGTGGTGGTAGTGGTGGTAGTGGTAGTGGTAGTGGTGGTAGTGGTGGTCGTGGCGAACCTCCAAGAGGCTACATCTGTAAGATTTGCAAGGTGGTTGGGCATTGGGTTCAAGATTGCTCGCAAGCTATGCTCAGTGGTGAAATTCCAAAAGGCTATGTCTGTAAGATTTGCAATGTACCCGGTCATTTTATTCAACATTGCTCGCAAGCTAGTGCAAATATTGGCAGCGCTAGTGGCAGCGCTAGTGGCAGTGCTAGTGGCGGTGAAATGCGTACTGGTGACGAAATTCCAAAAGGCTACGTCTGTAAGTTGTGCAATATACCAGGTCATTTTATTCAAGATTGCTCCCAAGCTAGTGCAAGTATTGGCAGCGCTAGTGGCAATGCTAGTGGTGGTGAAATTCCAAAAGGCTACGTCTGTAAGTTGTGCAATATACCAGGTCATTTTATTCAAGATTGCTCTCAAGCTAGTGCAAGTATTGGCAGCGCTAGTGGCAATGCTAGTGGTGGTGAAATTCCAAAAGGCTACGTCTGTAAATTGTGCAATATACCAGGTCATTTTATTCAAGATTGCTCTCAAGCTAGTGCAAATATTGGCAATGGTAGTAGCAGTAGCAATGGTAGTGGCAGTGGAATGCGTAGTCGTGGCGAAATTCCAATAGGCTACGTCTGTAAGTTGTGCAATGTACCAGGTCATTTGATTCAAGATTGCTCGCAAGCTGGTGGCGATATTCCAACAGGCTACATCTGTAAGTTGTGCAATGTACCGGGTCATTTGATTCAAGATTGCTCCCAAGCTAGTGCAAATATCATAAAACACAAAAATCAATGGGCTAGTGGTGGTGAAATTCCAACAGGCTACATCTGTAAGTTGTGCAATGTACCCGGTCATTTTATTCAAGATTGCTCACAGGCAAAAAGCAACGGAGGTAGTGGTAACAGTGGAAGCCATGGCGGATCTCATCGTAGTGGTGGACACCGCGTGCCACTTCAGTTTGCTCGAAAAATTGTTTGTCGAGTGCTTGACTGTCCAGAGCGTCTTCATTGGAAAAGTTGTGTCGTTTCACCAGAGGTTGAAACAAAACTTGCGAACGAGTTTAAAGCTGCTTTCTCCTCGTGTGATTGGACACTTCAGGAGAGTTGAGCACACATTAACG
>Ga0307997_10001292_pt1 | contig 11794 bp, 4 predicted proteins | sample Davwhametageno36_FD_203165 | JGI IMG/M metagenome (GOLD analysis project Ga0307997, IMG submission 203165) | Marine microbial communities from Davis Island wharf, Antarctic Ocean - #36 | ecosystem: Environmental > Aquatic > Marine > Unclassified | place: Antarctic Ocean: Davis Island wharf...
CGTGCTAGTATAGTACGTTTGATTCATGCATTAAAAATATTAACATTTCGTCTTCATTGGGAGTTTGATCAAGGAGACGAGTCCACCACTAGATCTACCACCAGCGCCGGTGCCAGCGCTGCCGGTGAGACGAAATCAAATTCCCGGACAAGACAGCAGCAGCAGCAGCAGCAGCAGCAGCAGTAGTAGTAGTAGTAGTAGTAGTAGTAGTAGTAGTAGTAGTAGTAGTAGTAGTAGTAGTAGCAGTGTGGTAGATGCGGGTGTTGGTTTCAACGTAGGTGGGAATGCCGGTAAAGGTGAGGATGGATACGGAGAGGACGGAGGGGACGACGGAGGGGAGGAGGAAGCTGCCGCATACCTCAAGCGGATGCGCAGTGCTGGTGACGAGCACGCATCCGAGTTGGAGCTTGCCGATCGAAGAGTTGAAGAGGAGAGGCGCATGGAAGGGAGAAAGGTGATGGGAGGGTTGGAATCAATCGTGGAGGAGAGGTACGCGCAGAAGAAGAAGAACGTGGTGGGAGATGGAGCTCTGCTGCCAAGTGGGGATACGCGTGGTCGTCTGGAAAGAGAGACGCTGCGAGATGTGTTACGCCGAGGAGGAGGAACAAAGTTGAGTGATGAGGAGGAGGACGATCGTTTTGCTGCCAATGCTACTATTTCAAATGACGAGAACGTTGAGTTGGCGGACGACTCGATCTTTGCCATGCTTTCAAAGCGTCGCAATTTTGTAGTGCCCGGTGAGCCGCTCCGGACTGTTCTTCCACCTGTTGCACCGACAGGATTTTTGAATGCGAACGTTGATCTTGAGGACAGAATGAAAGCGAGGAGAGTGGCGCAGCGTAAGAGGCGGAGGAGACACCAGAATGGTGGTGGTGGTGGTGGTGGTGGTGGTGGTGGTGGTGGTGGTGGTGGTGGTGGTGGTGGTGATGATGGTGGCGAGAGAAGAGCATGGGAGATTGGAAAACGGCGTCGTCGTCATGGCGGGTCCAATGTGTACGAAGACAGCGCAGAGGTGTCAGAGGAGTCTAGGGAAATCGTCGTCGGATCGCTGGAAAGACTACTGGAGTCAGAGGCAACGTATCGAAGGCCTGATTCTGAAGACATGAATTGGGATGATTTTTCACGCTGGATACAAGCGGCTTGATGGTCAGCATCATCTGTATCCTCCATGCAAAGAATGTGCCAGGACTTTGGAATGTAATCGTTCAAATAGCCAGCCATTTAACAAGCGTGACAATTGGGTTTTTCATGAGGCGAAGTAGCACTCCTGCACGAAAGAGCACGCCAGCACCCACCACGAGCACGAAAGAGCACGCGGCATACAAACACGAAAGAGAAATGTTACAGAAGAAACGTCAATCCTGCTGCGAATGGATGAAGTATCGTACCATGTATTACATCGATAAAATGACCGGAGAATCTGCCAAACGTCACAAGGCAAAAAAAGAGAGAAAGCGAGCAGTCAGGCAGCAAAAGAAAGCCATTGAAAAGGCCGAGAACGAGCCTGTCATAGCTGGTGGATTGCAATACACGCGGCCGTTCCTCCGTGGGCAAGGCTCACCCGCTGGAGTCGCACTACAAATTGATCGTCCCATTGCTGCTGGTCCCATAAAAATTCTTCATCAGTCTGATCGTCTGATTGTTGTGGCAAAGCCAGCACCCATTCCCAGTGAAAAGAACACGGACTACACCCGTGCACACATGCGGTCCGTTCTCAAGCACCAGCTCAATCTCAGCGGCAGAATGTCAGCCCTGCATCGACTCGACATCTGCACTACAGGTGTAATGCTTTGGACAACATCTAAAGCGTCGGCAAGATGCTTTACGAAAAAAATAAGAGATCGAGAGGTACAAAAGTGTTACCTAGCTCTGGTCCGTGGTCAATTCCCAATGGAACCAACCAAGTGTGAGGTGGATGTGGATCACAAGGAGAGCTCCACAGAGTTCTACCGCCTTTCGTTCAACCAAAACAAACATAAACATCAAATCAACGATGATGGAGATGTCTCTTTGGTGCTCTGCGTCCCTAAAACTGGAAGAAAACATCAAATACGGAAGCACTTGAAATGTTTGGGACATCCCATTGCCAACGATCCAAGATATGGCGGAGCAGTTGGACAGCAGGATCGAAGGGCAAACACGCATAAGACAGTCTACGCAAATCCAAAAGTAGCCTCCATGTTTCGTGCTGCATGGACAAAATTTTCCAACATGGAGAACGTTGCAGGTTTAAATATGTTAAAAGAGCACGTTGATTGTTGTGATCGTGTTGGCAGTGGTGATTATTCTGTTGGTGGTCCATGGATAACAACATGGATGGAACCAATCTATTTGCATGCTTGGATGTACTTTGGTCATGGTGGTGTGAGGGACGAAGCAGATCTAGATCCGTGGTGTTTTTGTGCTCCAGCACCAAAGTGGGCGGAGGGAATGGATCTTGCTCGTGCTCCAGATGGAATTAGGAGAATGTATGAGGCACAGGTTTCTTGATGATTATTATTTTGCACACAACGGGTAGAAGGTATTCAAGTATATATAGCCATATATTCTTTTGTACCTTCTACCCGTTGTATATATCTTATATCACTTATATAAATAAATAATTATATATATATTTTTTTATTTTATATTTTTCTTGTTCTCTCCTCCTTCTGCTCTTCAAAACTCTGATCATCAATATTAATTTACACGCAGACTCCATCATTAATTTTACTTTGAATTGCTGCCAAACTTGCTGGTGGCTGTGCCAGCGCTTGCTCGCGCTCTTGCTTAGGAATCAAACATCTAGTTCTCCTGTTGTCGACTCCCTGCATTTTCTTTGCCGCCATCACACCCTCATTGACGTTGCTTCCAGTACACGAAGTAAAGTAACATTTGTTGACGTACTTGAGTTTTTCATCACCAATATTTTTCATGCTGCTCGGAAAACCTGCTGGCAGAAACTGTGCACACCCCGCAATTGTCTCGCGCATCTGATTACTCCCGGGAGCGCATGACTTGGCCACGACCATCTCGACCTCTGTCACCTCGGCCACCGCCTCCTGCTTCCTCGCAATATTGCCGTTGCCTCCTCTGCTCCTGTCGCAAGCGGCACCACCCTCGTCACTCATTACTCTCGCCGCCGCACTTACGACGGAGAACTTGGTCGTCGCTTCAGCTCCTAACAGATTGCACGACACAAATGCATGCCCGCTAGTCTGCTGTTGGAAGTCGTTGTCCACTCTGCCATCACGATTTCCACACGCTCCCTTGGCATTGCCAGTCAGTGCTATTTTTGCTATAATCTCAACGTCAAAAAACATTTTTTTTAATTTCTTTTTTTTATCAGTACCAATGAACGAACTGAGACGAATTGTCATCGTTGGTGTCTCCAAATCATACCCATCCTCCGTGGCAGACACTGAGAGTGATCTTCCCGCCTCGTGATAAAACCCAACTCCTTGCAATAGAGGCTGAATCACCGTCCCACTCACGTACACTACACCCTTGGTCGAATCGTACTTGAGTGGTAGTGACGCATCATTGGTTGGACCGACGACCACAATCTCCTCCTTCTCCTCCTTCTTTTTTAATTTCTTTAATTTATTTGCACTACCCTCACTGTGCTGAACGCTCACTCCAATCACGCCAGACAGCGGTGGTGGACCACTTCCTACCATTACGCTCACCGACTCCGTTGTCCCGTCGCGCAGCTCTCGCTCCACGAGCAGCACTTCTCCACTCCCACGCCATCCCTCCACGTATGCTTCATCAAACGTTTCCAAATCATTGTACTCAAACAAGGAGCACGTCGAAGATACCATGTCTAACTCACACGCATTACCACTGTACTTACTAGGATCACACGAGCAGCGTCCATCCTCGCATGCACCACGCCCAGAACACTCGTTTCCTTCGGGGCCTTTGAAACAACGCTCACACAGCGGACCCCATGTTGGACATTCTACATCACACTCACATGTCAATGGATTTAATGTACTCTTTTGCTTACATTTTTGGGAATCAACGTCACATTTTTGACATCTATCACCGCTCCATGGTGGACTACAGTCAATGCAGGAGCATGTGACTTGATCGAGCTTGCCACCGTGGGAGCAGCTTTCTGATCCCAACAGGCACTCATCACCCGTCAAGCCACCCCACACTGCTGAACTTGAACTTTCCATTCCTCCCTCACCTGCCACACACATGCAGCTCACTAAATCAACTACGGTCTCATGATGACAGTCGTTATCAACGAGAGCGCACTTTTCGCAACTGCCTCCAGAGTATGGAAAAGGACAATCACACATACATTGATCGTTATCCAATTTTCCAGAGTGGATACATTCGCGCTGGCATCCACCAGTGCACATGACATCGACCACGATGCGTGCGTCCGCACATGATCCCTCCTCCATCGATTTCGTTCCGTTCGCTCGCACTGGTCCCTCTGTCCCATCAGTCAAGGGTCTCGATGTGTACCAAGCAGCGGTGACACCCTTTTCTCCGTTGCTGCTGCTGCTCTTGGCTTTGGCTGCATCGGTCGCTGCTTGGCTGCTGATCTTGGCTTTGACTGCTGTCGCACCAAGCTTGATTTCTAAATCTGATGCGTATCCACACTGGACCAATTCTCGTACTGCCACTACACAGTCCCTTTTTCCAGCCTTGTCACCAATTCCTAAATTAGGTAATCCGTTCGTACACTCCTCCTCTTTAAACACATGCACACGACATGATCCTTTGCTGCTCTCCTCCTCCTCCTCCTGATGACCGTTTGCATACCTGGTTCCAGATTGACACGGTGTTGCCGTCCCATGCTCTGCCGTGCACGTGTGCACGGACGACTCAATGGCAATGGGAAGATCTTCCGGTGGACAAAAGAAGTCGACACCAACTCTTGCATGTCCACACTCCTGACCTGTGTACCACTCAACGCTCGACACAGATTTTTTATTTTCCTCCTTGTGCACGACACGCCAGTCACCATCGCAACCACAGCTCTCACCCCACCTGCGTGAGACAAAGCACGTTGTGCTGGTGGGTGGTAGTCCATTGCTACAGTCGCTTTTCGTAAACACGTGGCGATGGTAGCCTGGAGCGCTGTCGGCAAACATTTGGCCATTCACTCCACCGGCGGACTTGTCACTCCAGAAACGATTCGTCACCCCAGAGCCGAAACGATCAAGAATTGTGTTGGTACCCTTGTCGCCCTGACCAACGTCGGAGGGAAGCGTACGAATGCTCTCGTCTCCCGTCGACTGCGTCCACGGCTGGAACATGAGCTCCTTTCGAAGTCCACCATTAGCAGCACCATTAGCAGCACCATTAGCAGCACCATTAGCAGCACCATTAGCAGCACCATTAGCAGCACCACTGACGACACCACCATGCACCATTCGCTCTGGTGCTCCCTGCCAAACGCAACGATGGAGATGTTGCTCGTATTCTTTTGATGGAAGAAAAAAATCAATTTCAATCGATGCGTGATCCTCCTCACCGCAGTCGCGTCCGTTCCACCACATGACACCGGGGCCATCTTCCTCGTTTGGTGACAGGACGCTCCACTGCTCGGGCTTTCCACATGCGTACACACTTCTCATTGATACCATCCAGCTCCCTCTCCTTGGATCTGGAAGAATCTTGCCATCACATTCGGCAGCAACAAACAAATGCTGCAAGTATCCATCTCTTCTTCTTCCGTAATATGATGTTTCTTTACCAATAAATTTTTCAAGATGATCGGGTTGACCAGACCAGCGGCATGTGACGATGTCACCCATGGTAGTGGAGGGCACTGCCATGGGTGCCACTGCAGGTTTTGCCACTCTCTGATTCGCGTTGGATCGGAGACGTCGTGATCCTTGCTTTGTGGCAGAGAAGGATCTCATTCCCTGCAAAGCATTCTCTTGTGCATTCTCTTGTGCATTCTCTTGTGCTGCAGCGACAAAGTCTTCCTCCGTTGTTTTTGTTTCCAAAAGTGAGGAGGCAGTGGCAGCGACGGCGGCGGTACCAACACAGCGACATCCAACTAAATCAGGCTTGGTCCCAGGCCCACACGTCACCGCCGTGACGCTGCATACGGTGCACTTGCCAGTCTTGAAGTCCTTCGTCCATGGACTCTCGCACGCGCACTCACACTTGGCATGTCTCGTCACGCTCCCATTGCCGTCCGCACCTACGTCTCCACTGCCACCACTGCCACCACTGCCACCACTGCCACCACTGCCACCACTGCCATCACTGCCACCACTGCCACCACTTCCTCCAATCCCTCCACCCTCTCCACTCCCGTCGTTAATTTTTCCATGGATGCAGTCGTCCTCCCTCAAGCTGCACGTGCTGCACCGTGGTCCACTCCATGGAGACTCGCACTGGTGGCACTGGCACGTAGAAAGACACACTCTGCCGCCATGCTTGCACTCGCTCTCCTCCAGCTGGCACTCCTCGCAGTACTCACCACCAAATGGTGAAGCACACTCTTTACACTTACATGTCTCTTGATCCAGCATTCCGTCGTTCAAACAAGATCCTTCCGTCGGACGGACACACTTGTCACACAAGACACCACCCCAAAACTTGTCGCAGTCATCGCACTGGCAGCATTTGGTGTTCATACTCCCTCCATGCTGGCAGTCGGACGTCTCGTACTGGCACGTCTCTCCCACCACCTTCTTCGTCTCGGCGGATGCAACGGATGCGCAGCGGCACGTTTGTTTGTCGACGAGGCATTGATCGGTGGATTGAAGGTTGCAGGTCTTACACAGAGGACCCACCCACGGAGACTTGCAGTTCGTGCACGTGCATGAAGATGCGTCCAGGACACCAAACACACAGTCCTCCTCCAAGAGTGGGCACGTTGCGCATGTCTTTCCCTCCCACTGTCCGGTACATTTACATTCGCATATTCCTTTTCCCTTCATCGTTAATTTTCCGTGAGCTCCACAAGAAAGAGTACACTCGAAGTCATTTTCAATCGACTCAACGACAGGCTCGCCATCCTCGTCATACGTCACTTTGTGCTCCATCCATTGTGTCGCCGACGCGAATGACAGCTGTGCAAGAAGGAAGATCAGGATCATGGCTGGGAGTTTGTGATTGAGTTTTGTGATTAAAAGTTATTTGGAAGGTTTGCCAAGTAGTTTTGCCTTCTTCTTCGTTTCATCGATCGGATCGGCTCCTCTCAGATCTCAGATCCGCGCCAGTTTTTGATAACCTAAGATCTCACACGCCTACAGATTTCCATCTATAACCATGTTTTCACCCAAAAGAGGCGATTGGGACATGGTCACAAAACCACAGACCGAGGACGAGGAGATTCAGACGGCACTTCGTGCCTACCTCACCTCACGCAATAACTCGTCGTCGTCGTCGTCGTCATCTCTCTCTTCTCTTCCAACTTGGGCAATGTGTGACGATAAAACATGGGCGGGGACACCCTCGTACATCCCATCCTCCACCAAGGCCGTGTCCGTGGAGACCATTGCACGTCGGCAGAGAACGCGGCCACGACCTGTGCCCAGGGCTGCGACCTGTATGGCCACCAGCCAGCGTGGTGACTTTTTAGCCGTGGCGTACAATCTCTCTAAATTTGTTCACACCATCGTTCGTACTGGGAAGCGCAAAACACATCACGAGGCACATCACGACGCGTGGCGCCTGCTTCTGATTGGCGTGTATGACATTCGCGCGCGCAACGTGGCTGTGCGGTGGCTGGTCGCGGGCGACATCGACGAGACGACTGGTGTCCCCTGTGAGTTTGAGCCCCCCTGTCGTGCTAGTGTGACCAAGCTTGCCTTTTCCTCCGACGGATGTTCTCTTTACGGCGGAACGAACACGGGGATTGTGTACGGCTGGGACGTGAAGAGAGCACAACTGCGCGTGTTTCACGAGTGCTCGACGACCGGGGGAAATGGTACCATGTTGTCTGTGTTGTCGTCGGGTGGCAGCAGTAGCAGTAGCAGTAGCAGTAGCAGTAGCAGTAGCAGTAGCAGTAGCAGTAGCAGTAGCAGTAGCAGTAGCATTAGCAGCGGCAGTAGCAGTAGCAGCGGCAGCGGCAGCGGCAGCGGCAGTAGCGGAGCTCGCGTGGTAGGAACGAACGTGGTTGACGTGTGCGGACATCCGACTGATCGCCACAGAACAATGATCACCGTGATAACATCGGACAAGAGGTCGTGTGTGTTTGGATGCCGGCAGCGTGCAAGAGACGATGGCTGGTCAAGTTTGGACGTGATGGCAACGTACGGAATGTCCGGAAGAGCAGGAATGCGTTGCGCGTACACACCTGACGGAAAGTTTGTGATTACGGTGACGGCGACGACGATCACGATGTACCGATCGGAGGAGGGGGAGAAGACAAGGAGTGGTGCTGCATTGAAGACGAGTCTCGTGACGCCCGTTGCTCTTCTCCAGACACCTATTGGCAATCGAATGGGGCAACGACCTGATTTTGTTCGTTGTCTTCCGCTGTCTGAAAGTCGACTTGGAAAAACCACTGCCACCACGTCTTCCTCCTTCTCCACGTCCTCCTCCCCCACGTCCTCCTCCTCCACGTCCTCCTCCTCCACGTCCTCCTCCTCCACGTCCTCCTCCTCCACATCCTCCTCCTCCACGTCCTCCTCCTCCACATCCTCTGCGGCACCATCTCTCACCACCAACTTCAACGTCTGCGTCGCCATGAGCAACGGAATCCAAGTATTTAATGGAGCCACACTTGCTAAAGTGCAGCCCGTCATGTACGACACCGTCGGACGCTCTGCTTTTGACGCTGCTACGACCAGCTCTGACGGATCCATTATTATTGGGACGACTGGTGGAAAGGGTCACACCATTCATGTCTGGTCCTCGACACCTCTTCTTGATGGGAAAAGATCCATTTCGTCCTTGGGTGGTGGCTACTCAATCGTTGAAGGACCAACATCGAACGAGACAATTGTGGCCATGGAGTGGCATGATCGCTGTGTTTTTGTTCTTACTGAGCATAATGATGTTTTTGTTTTTCGTCTGCCCAATCTCCAAAGCAGTGGGATTCCACATGTTCCCTACCCAGGACCAATGTTTCCACCTGGTTACATTGTCATTGACCACAATGAGGAGTACGAAGAGCCAGCGGACGAGTTTGAGACATCCGTGTCGCTCGTGCATGCAGACTCGAAGAAGAACCTTCGGAAAAGGAGGAGGCTGGCCAGTGGGAGCGAGGAGAGGATTGAGTCCGCATTTGATGTCAAAGTAGATGTTTGGGAATCATCTGATCACCGTCTCCAGAATTCTAGAGAGAGAGGAGTTGAGGAGGAGGATGAGGAGGAGAGTAAGCAGATGTGCGAATATGCAGTCCATCCAGGATCTTACTACTATCAAATGACAGAGGAGGAGGAGCTGCAGTGGGCAATGCTTGAGAAGAAGCGTAAGGAACTTGAGTCGACTTGGATTCCACAAGGATTTGTCAGAAAGAATCATACAACCTCCTCTTCTTCCTCCTCCTCTTCTTCCTCCTCCTCCTCCTCCTCCCCCCTCCCCTCCGCCTCCTCCGCCACGACCAACGCTTTGCCCAAGCCATCAGAGCTCTCTCCTCAGAACAACAACCACACGATTTTTAATCATTGGCTGGAGCAGCAGCAGACGGCGCTGTACGAGTGCGAACGGAAACCTCTCAATCTTGCCAACGTCGAGAGAATCATTCCTGCGACCGAGGATGGTAAGCGAGGTAACATACTAATTTCCAAATACGCGACACGTGTGATTCGAAAAAATCCTGTGCCAAAAAAAACTGGTGAGGTCAAGACGTACAGCCGTGTCCCAATGAATCAAACCACAATGCAAGTACATGCTCTGTACGGGAGATCACTCAAGTACTCAAAGCACGTTGAGAACGTTTCGAACTATGTCTATCACGAGGAGGAGGATGGACAAGGATCTTTTAACGCATCGCTTACTATGGATCGTCTTCCATGGTACGCACCGGCACTCATTGGTTCTGACAGCAAGTTTAAGAAAGAAACAAAAAAGAAGACCAACGGCGGCTTACAGACCTCGTCTTCATCGTCCTCGTCTTCGTCTTCTTCCTCTTCCTCCTCTTCCTCCTCTTCCTCGTCTTCCTCGTCTTCCTCCTCTTCCTCGTCTTCCTCGTCTTCCTCCTCTTCTCAAGCTCCAAACAATTCTTTCTCTGCTATTTCCGCTGCGTACTTTTTGAATCGTCCGAGTGGTAGTAGCGGTATGATATCTCATGATGGACAGGAGCAACCACCTTCTTCGTCTTCCTCGTCTTTCTCGTCTTCCTCGTCTTCTCAAGCTTCAAATAATTCTTTCTCTGCTATTTCTGCTGCGTACTTTTTGAATCGTCCTAGTGATAGTAACGGTATGATATCTCATGATGGACAGGGGGAACAGGGGCAACCACCTTCGTCTTCCTCGTCTTTCTCCTTAGAAGTGAAGCCACGTCTCTCAAGCAAGAGATCAAAATGTAAGGAGTGTCCTGCGTGCTTGAATACAGTCATGAATTGTGGTGCGTGCGGACCATGCACGGCCATTCGCAAAACTAAAAAACAGTGTCTTCATCGTCGTTGTCCCAACATGACGTTCAAAATGATAATTCCCACAAAAACCACAAAAAAAATAAAAAAGATTAAAAAAATAAAAATCGAGCCTGCAAGCGCCACTGGCAGCAGCAGCAGCAGCAGTGGCATGATGCCAATGATGTCGATGTTGCCTCCGTCGTCACATCAACCGAGCAACGTTGGCATGCTGCCGCCACCACCACCGCAGCAGCAGCAGCTGTATTCGACACCATTCCAGTACCATCCGCTACCGTACAACCACCTGCTCCAGCCGCACGCACAAATGGGATCACTATCGTCTTACGGGAATGTATCCTACGAGTACGCCTCACAGCCTCCTCTAACGCAAGCATCCTACGGATCACCACCGGGACCACTACCGGGTCCACTACCGGGACCACTAGCGGAAGGACCACTACCGGGATCACCACCGGGACCACTACTGGGACCACTAGCGGAAGAACCACCACTTCAACAGTCGCCTGCGTTGCAAGACAGTGTGTTAGGAACGGGCACGTCACTGAACCAGAGTGCTTTCTTTGGTGCCATTGGGTACGAGATGATGGCAATGTACTTGGTACACAACACAGAGAAAGTGCCGTTCATTTCACAACTCATTCAGGAGTGGCAGGCGAGTGAAGTGCTGTTAGTCGAACATGTTCGCAAAAAGTACTGCCGGTATTCTGCGAATAGTAGAATTTGCATAGATTGTAAAGCTCACGCTAAGTTTGGATATGGAAAATTATCGCACTTCAAACTTCACAGCAGCAATCTGACACTCGAAACGCTCTACGACAGAGGAGTTGCAGCAGCAATGGAGTTGATCGCAAATCCAACGGCGGCTGCCACGGCAGAAGAGGCTGACTCAATTCCAGAGCTACCTCCAATTTCGGATGTAGCTTTGATTCCAGAAGTGCCTCCAGTGGTGGCTCCGATGGTGGCTCCAATGGTGGCTCCGGTGGCTCCGGTGGTGGCTCCAACGCCAGAAGAGGCTGACTCAATTCCAGAGCTACCTCCAATTTCGGAGGCAGCTTTGATTCCGGAAGTGGAATTGGCAGGAATCTCTGATATTAGCTAGAATCGTCTTCGTTGAAGATGTGCGTAGTTTTGTGAAGGTACAAAATACCCTCATTCCCTCATTGTATATGTCAGATTAGATCTTTTCATCTTTTCTTTCGTCAAAAAAAAAAAAATTGCTATAATTTATAATTTATATCAGATATCAGAAATTTTAAATAAAAATAATCTATATTCTATATTCT
>Ga0307997_10001296_pt1 | contig 11760 bp, 6 predicted proteins | sample Davwhametageno36_FD_203165 | JGI IMG/M metagenome (GOLD analysis project Ga0307997, IMG submission 203165) | Marine microbial communities from Davis Island wharf, Antarctic Ocean - #36 | ecosystem: Environmental > Aquatic > Marine > Unclassified | place: Antarctic Ocean: Davis Island wharf...
TATTTTGAATAAAAAAAGTTTTGAAACGCTCATTTATTTAAAGCACGACGCCTACGTGGAGATCCGTTTCAATCGTCCGCATCGTCTTAACGCGGTTGTCGAGAAGTTCTACGAAGAATTACTTGATGCTTTGAAACTGTCTGAGTTTGATGCCGACGTGCGAGTGATTCTTTTGACAGGTGAAGGCCGCGCATTTTGCGTTGGTGCCGATATGAAAGAACATAGCGCTGCACAGCGCTCCCTATACCAACGTCGCCAGTACCTGCAGCTAGGTAACGATGTTTGTGAAAAAATCTTCCGCTTGAGCAAACCCGTAGTGGCAGTCGTTAACGGTTACGCTCTGGGTGCTGGTGCTGAAATAGCAGTGAGCTGTGATTTTATTTTGATGGACAAAGTCGCTCAGATTGGCTTCCCTGAAGTGAGTATTGGTAGTTGTGTTGGTGGTGGTGTCACGCGGTTTTTACCCGCATTAGTAGGTATGGCGAAGGCCCGCCAACTCATTTTCATGGGGTCTCGTATAGACGGTGTTGAAGCAGAGCGCATAGGACTAGTTACCGAAGCATTGGATGGCGTATTTCTTCAGCAACGAGCCAAAACCTTTGTTGCTGATCTAGCCAGTAAGGCCCCAATAGCTATGGGTTTAGCGAAAAAATTACTGAATAATTCATCCAGTTTAGATATTAACGCCCAATTACAGTTAGAGTTAGACGCAGTTTACACCTGTACTACTACTGCAGATTGGCAAGAAGGTGTTGATGCATTTGTGGAAAAGCGCTCGCCCACGTTTAAAGGCAATTAACAAGACGAGTTTCTTACAATGACGAGTTTCTTACACGGATTCTTAGCACCTAATTCTATTGCCATTGTTGGTGCTTCTTCGGATCCAACAAAACGCGGTTACAAAGCTCTGTTTGGCTTATTAAAAGGTGGTTATGAGGGTTCCATCTATCCGATCAACCCGAAGGTGGATGAAATACTGGGTGTAAAAGCCTATCCCACAATCATGGCGCTACCAAAGACTGTTGATCTCGCTTTGATTTGTACCCCTGCCAAGACTTTAGCCTCTATCCTCGAACATTGTGGAAAAAATGGCATCAAAGGCGCTATTGTTTTGGCCAGTGGATTTGGAGAAACTGGAGAAGCTGGCCTGCAGTTGGAACGCCAAGTATTGGATGCTGCGCGCAAAGCCAGCGTGAGAATTATCGGACCCAACACTTCTGGTATATTTAATCTACACCAAAAGGTTAATTTTCTGGCACTCGATAATGTGAAGTCTGGGAACATTGGCATTATTTCCCAGTCTGGAAACATACTACTCGCGCTGGCTCTAGAAGCAGTTAAAAACAGCCACATTGGTTTTAGTGTTTATGTAGGGCCAGGAAATCAGAGTGATGTTGAGTTTTCGGACTACCTGCGTTTCTTAGGTGAAGAAAATAACACTTCGGTGGCTATTTTTTATATTGAAGGTTTCAAAAATGGTCGGGCGTTCCTAGATGTAGCAAGACAGATCACTCAGATCAAACCCGTGGTGGTGTACAAATCGGGCAGTACCGAAGCAGGGCAAAAAGCAGCGTACTCTCATACCGGTGCGCTGGCTGGAAGCTACGCCATGACTGTGGATTTGTTACGCCAATCTGGAGTGAATGTAGTAAACCGCTCTGATGAATTGCTGACAGTGGCTGAAGGGTTGGGGTTGTTACTCAAGGCTGAAGGTAAGCGGGTTGCAATATTATCAGATGGTGGTGGGCAGGCAACTATCGCCTCCGACCGTTTAATCGAAGCGGGTCTAAAACTGGCGAGTTTCAGCGAAGCCACACTGGCTGGTCTAGGCTGTCTTTTGTTCCCTCAGGCATCACTGATCAATCCTGTTGATGTAGCGGGTAGTACTGACAATAACCCGGCTTTATTCTCCAGCTGTCTAGAAATACTGGTTGCAGATGAAAATGTCGATATAGTTTTTTTAGTTGGAATGTTTGGTGGCTACGGCATTCGTTTTGCTGAAGAGCTAAAACCTGCAGAATTGATCGCAGCTGAATCAATTGTCAATCTTTCGAAACGCACTAAAAAACCATTGGTAGTTTATAGTCTGTATGCGCCAATGAAACCTGAACCTTTGTTATTTTTGCGCGAGGGTGGGATACCTGTTTATGATTCTATTGAACATGCAGTGCAAGTAATAGCGGCACTGGGCGAACGAGGTGATTACATTCATCGCTGCGAAACGACTGAACTACCACACCCCCTAAGAGCTGCTCCAGAGGTTTGTGCTGTTTTCGAGCTTGCCCAGCGTGAGGGCCGAGACCTATTCGAATTCGAAGCGAGATCCATGTTGAATCAATACGGTATTGATATGCCTGCGCAAAGAGTAATTCGAAGGGACGCTGATTACAGTCAGGCTATGACTGATTTTGGTGATTCGCTGGTGGCCATGAAAGTGGTTTCAAAGGATATTTTGCATAAATCTGATGCTGGTGGGGTTAAGTTGAACCTGTCTGGTGAAGCCGCTCTTCGTCAAAGTTATAATGAGATCTTGGAGTCTTGTCTGCATTATAAAGTGAGCGCGGAAATCGAAGGCATGTTGGTGACACCAATGGCTGCAAAAGGTGTAGAGGTCATTGTTGGTGTAAGCCGTGACCCCTTGTTTGGTCCTGTTTTGATGTTTGGACTTGGTGGTATTTTTGTTGAGGTTCTGGAGGATGTTGCCTTTCGTGCCATTCCAATAAGCCGTCAGGATGCCTTCTCAATGATTGAACAGATTAAAGCTAGGAATGTTTTGGAAGGTATCCGTGGAGAAGCCGCTGTGGATAAAAATGCGTTAGTCGACCTGCTACTAAAAGTATCTAGTATTGTCGAGGCACACAGCGAGATTCATGAGTTAGACCTTAATCCGGTGATAGCCTATCCCAAGGGTTACACCATAGTAGATGCCCGGGTCATTGTCTCTGGCAAGCTAACGTTATAAGTCAATATTCAGATTAATAGCTATAATTATGAAGTTAAGCATGACTGTTTCCGTCTTTCAATATGCGCCTTTGGTGGATTGAATTGTCGATCTACAGGAAGCTTTTAACAGGGTGACATAATAGAAATTACAACTTCAGAGCCAATCGAAAACTATGCTGTTGTAAAAGCCACCCAGGACAAGTTGTCTGACGAAGACAGCTCAGCGCAAGCGATTTAATGTTTTTCATCAAACGGTGTTAGTTGTAGTTGTAAGCAGTTTATGTGTCATAACGAACCTAGACACTAAATAGAGTTTAATCGGATGTTGGAAAATGATGCGTCTGTATTATAAACACGATATGACAAGAATTTAGGTGTTCAAACCCTATTTGAAGAAGCCTATATTACCAATACACCATTTCAATTTGCGGAAAGTATGAATAAGTTGTTGGTTAAATAGAGGGACCCAGTTTTAAACGGCTACCGTCGCTGAATCTTGAGAACCGAAAACGAGATAAGTCGTGTCCACAGGCATTGCCCTGTATTAATTCAGCCATAATTTTTCCTGCAGCGGGACCAATACCAAAGCCGTGACCACTGAAGCCTGTTGCAATAAATAAACCATTGATAGTGTCACTACTATCGATCACTGGCACGGCGTCGGGTGTCGTATCGATCATGCCGCCCCAGCTCTGGATGATAGCTATGTTACTCAATTCGGGAAGTCGATCATTCAGAACTTTCCTCATCCTTCGAAGTGAATAATGCGACGGTACTGGATTGAGTACACGATTCTTTTCAAAGATAGTGATGTCATCCTTTGTCCATTTTCTGGGTAATAGAAAGCGCTCTTTCCAATCAGTTCCAATTCGAAGTTTAAGCTTTTTATGGGCAACGCGTAACAACGGTAAGAAAGCGCTAAACTGTCGAAAGCTCTGGGCCGTTGGAAATACCTCGAGGAAATCTGTCATCGCAATGGTATACCCCCCATCCAAACGTCTTCTGAACGCGAGGCCACTTCCAGCCGCATTCCCGTTAAATATTAAGGGTGATTTTTCGGTTCGAGCAACACTTGCCTTTACCGATAACTGTGGCAAGTTTAATCCGTTTTGGTGGAGAAGATCAGAAGACCAAGCGCCACCGCAGCACAGCACATTAGAACATTTGACAAGGCCATGTTCAGTATATACACCGTCAACCTGCCCATTTGTTGTTGATAGTTGGCGTACCGCACAGGCCTCTTTGATTGTGACGCCATGTCTAGAACAGGCCTCAGCAATGGCAGGTACCGCTAATGAGGGTTCAGCTCTAGCATCGCTGGGGGTATGAACTGCGTGATGCCAGCGACCCTGTAAACCGTTTGATAGGCGACTAATTTCCTTGCTATTCAGTCGGCTTGAATCTAATCCATACTGTTTTGAAAATGACAGGAAGTTATCATGGAGTGCAAGTTCAGCTTCGCTCTTACATAAATAAAGGCTTCCCTCTCGCCTGAAGCCTATATCAACACCAATGTCATTAGATAGGTTCTCCCATAGGGTCATGCTTTCCATCATAATGGGCAATTCTGCTTCGTCACGGCCCTGTTGACGAATCCATCCCCAGTTACGACTTGATTGTTCTCCGGCTACTCGACCTTTATCACAAACCAAAACTTTGATACCTTGTTTAGCCAAGAACCAAGCGGTGGTAATACCAATGATTCCCGCACCAATGATGACAACCTCGGCTGAAGCCGGTAAGGCATCATTGTACTGAATGGGTGACTTAGCAGAAATCATGTTAATGAGCAATTATCAGGTTAATGAGTCAAAAGGCGTTACCGATTAAAGAACCTATTAAGCGAGAATGTAACCTTAATCTAACTCTTGTTTATTTATAATCATTAAAGCGACATGTCTTTGACTGGGTTGATAACAGACTGGGTTACTCCAATCCCAGTGTTTTTTTCCTATCATTAGCCCATGTCCGAAGTATCTGATCAACTGCGAGACCAATGAAAGCAACACAGAGCCCAAGAGTTAATCCAATACCGGTACCTCGTGAATCTGATATCGCTTTGAGAATAAGCTGTCCCAAGTCCGTAGTTCCAATAAAAGCGCCAATTATCACCATAAACAACGAAAACACGACTGTTTGATTCACCCCTAACATGATATGTGGAAAAGCTAAGGGAAGATCAATCGAAAGCCATCGTTGCAGTTTAGACACGCCCATCATTGAACCTGCATCATGCAGTACTGTTGGTACATTGCGAAGTCCTTCTACGGTATAACGAGTAGCGGGTACTAATGCGTAGACAATTGCAGCAATAATGACGGATGTGTCTGTAATCCCAAAAAGCATAATGACTGGAATCAGATAGATAAATGACGGGAATGTTTGGAAGAAGTCACAAATAAATAGAATAACTTTTGTTGAGCGATTATTTTGCGCACAAAGTGAGCCCACTGTAATACCCAACACAGCCGCAACTATAACTGCAAAAGAAGTCATGTAAGCTGTGATTAAGGCTCTGTCCCAGTACTCTGAAAATGCAATGAATAATAGAAAGCCAGCTACAATGAAAGCTGATCGAATGCCCGCAAGAATATAGGCGGTACCCATTACTAGAAAAAAGGTTGCCGCGACTGGCATTCCCAAGTAAGACTCTTTCATAGGCACTAAAATATTAATAATTAGAAATTCATTAAAACTTTTAAGGGAAAAAAAGAAAGTGTCCCAAATCCAATCAACGGCGGCTTGCCAGAAGGGTGCAGTGGTGATGCCCTTATTATGAGGAACGATATATAGATAATTAAAATTTTCTTTGAAAAAAGACCTCCCTAAGTAGGCAAAAAATATCCCTATTATTAAAATCACGGTACAAATAATCAAGTATTTGTACCGATCCCAAAAGTTCTTATCAGAAAAATAATCGATTTGCTTATTGGCCCAGGCCAAAGACATTTTATCTAAAGTCACTGCGATTAAAACGATACAGATACCAATTTCAAGACCAGAACCAATTTTGAGTGAATTGAGTGCAATCATCAAATTAGACCCGAGGCCCTGTGCACCGATGAAAGAGGCGATAACGGTCATCGCAAGGCATTGCATGACTACTTGGTTAACACCAATTAGTATGTCACGTCTTGCGGTTGGAACTTGTACCTTACGCAACAGTTGATACTGAGTACAGCCGTTCATCATGCCCGCATCGACAATTTCAGGAGGAATGTTTTTTAGGCCTAACAAGGTAAGTCTTACCATTGGTGGTGTAGCAAAGAAAATAGTAGCAATCGCAGCGGCTTGATCACCAACGCCAAACAGCACAATAACGGGCACCAGATAGGAATAATGAGGCATCGTCTGAGCGACATTAAGAAGTGGATTAAGTGCGATTTCGACCAGCTTGTTTTTGTAACCCCAGATACCCAATACCAAGCCTAGTAATACGGACACAGGCGCGGCTATTAAAACAAACGATAATGTTTGCATCGAGGGCTCCCATTGACCAAAAACACCAATGTAGATCGTGGACAGTGCGGCTAGTAAAGCGAGCCTGATACCTTGAAGTTTAAAACCAAGAACAATGGCCCAGCCAGAAACCACAGTCCACGGTAGAGCCGGCCAAGTAGCCCAAGAATTTTCGCTAACATAATCCCAGCTTGTGAAAGCGACAATGGTTTTTGGTCCACCTAGGAAAATTTCTCTAACAAATGTAATAACGAAAAGAAATCCGTTAGAAATTGATCGAGTGATCTCTCGGAACAAGGCTTTTTCTTCAAATTCTTCAATAGAAGGGTCATAGACTTGTATTGGCATCCAATCGAACATAATAAACTGAACACCATCATTAATAAGCGTTGGTAGTGCGCTGAGTAGTGGCGGTAAACGCCACAGATAATTAGATTCTGATGGAGTGATGAGGGCGTTTAAAACAAAAAAAATGACTAGCAATAATACGAACTGTAATGTTTTTGAATTTTTTATCGAGATATTCATCGTAATCAATCCTGTGATGACTTTTTGGACCTTCCGCCAAATATCATATTGATGACATGAGATGCATGAAGTGATCCTACGATTTCATTATTATCATCAACCACTGCAACGGGTTTATCTTGAGACAAAATTGAGTGAGCAACTGTTTCAACAATGGCATCTTTGAGTACTTTAAGATCACCGAATTTCTCAGAAGGATTGACCGGTTCCATTATGGAGCCTATTTTAAGAACCTTTTCTCTTGGTACTTCCTGAGTGAATTTACGCACATAGTCTGTCGCAGGGTTGAGGACGATGTTGGCTGGAGTATCGAGTTGTTCTATGACTCCTTCTTTCATAATTGCGATACGATCTGCGAGACGCAGCGCTTCGTCAAAGTCATGCGTAACGAAAAGTATAGTTTTGTTTAACACTTTGCGCAGACGAATAAACTCATCCTGCATTTCTTTTCGAATTAATGGATCTAGCGCTGAAAAGGGTTCGTCAAGGAACCAGATATCTGGCTCAACAGCGAGTGAACGCGCAATTCCAACCCGTTGTTGTTGTCCACCTGATAGTTGTCTTGGGAAATAGTTTTCACGTCCACCGAGGCTGACGAGCTCTGCCATTTCCTTGGCTCGCAGCATACTTTCTTTAGTGCTGAATCCCTTTACTTGCAACGGAAAAGCAATGTTTTCTAGAACAGTCTTGTGCGGTAACAAACCGAAGCTTTGAAATACCATACCCATTTTGTTTCGGCGAAGCTCGATAAGGTCTTTATTATTTAGCGCTAACAAGTCTTCACCTTCAATAAATATTTTACCTGATGTTGGTTCGGTCAATCTGGAAATACAGCGTAATAAGGTCGACTTTCCGGATCCTGATAACCCCATCAGTATGAGCAATTCGCCCTTACGCACTTCAAAAGATGCGTTGTTTACACCGACAACACAGCCTGCACTTAAAAAGTCCTTAGCAACTACGTTGCCATTAGACGATTCAAGCACTTTAGATGCATTGTCGCCAAAAATCTTGAAAACAGAGTCACATTTAATAATGACATCTTCATTATTAAAAGATTGATTTTCGGAGGACATAGCGTATTTCTCGGCTAACAAAATTAACAGGTTAAAAAAATTACATGATTCATGAAAGTGAAATGATTAGCTCAGTACATTTGTATTTTTTGAACTGAATGTACCCTTTTTCTGGCAGCGTTTAGACGGTCTTAGGGTGCAATATCAGATATTAATTATCAACAGAATAGTTTGAAAAATAATTCAAGTTTTATGATTAGCAGTTATAGCCCTTAAAAAAATTAGCTCCCCTCAGTAATGGGGGAGCTAATTTTTAGAGACATTAAGCTGATGAAATGAGCATCAGCTTATAATAAGCCTAGTTACCAGCACCTAGTGTAGATTCAGTCCAAGGCATCCACACATCTTTATTAGTTGATAACCACTTTTTAGCTGCATCTGCATGAGTTAGACCATCAACGTCAACTAAGGCGGCCATTTGACCAATATTTGTCTTGTTGAAAGTTAACTTTGAGAAAGCCGCATAAGCTTGAGGATGAGTTTTTGGGAACTTGTAGTTAGCACCTTTTTTTAACCAGCCTGTTGGTGAACCACAACCTGTAGTTGCAAGACTGCCACCGTCAGCTAATCTACATCCGTCAGAATAGGGAGGGAATTCAATGAAGGTAAAACCGGTTGCATCAGTAAAGTTTGGAGACCAGTTAAATATGACTGTACCTCGACCTTCTTTTTCGGCGGCTTTCAGTTCTGTCCACAATGCGTCAGCTGCACCAGCAAATTTAACTGTCCACTTACTATCTAAACCTAAGCCCTTGACGCGGTTAGGCATAACATCACCGTGCCAGCTTTGTGGGCCTTCTAACCAACGACCTTTGCCGCCAGAATCAGGCGTTGCAAAAGCAGCGTGGCAATCTTTTAAGGCTTCCCATTTTGGAAGACCTGGACATAAACCTTTTTCGATAACCCAGTTTGGAACTCCCATCTCTTCTTTAGTAACCACATCATGGGTACCAGCGTCAATTAAACCTCCTTTTTCCATTGCATTATAGTAACCATTTTGCATAGTGGACTGCCAAACTTCGTGAACCAAAGTAAGGTCACCTGCCCGGACGGCTTCAAAGCTTGCTTGGTTGTCAACAGGCACATATTCAACTCTATTACCCATGCTTTCAAACATACCACCTATTACGTGTGCCATCACGATTTGGCTTGACCAGTTTTTAATAGGGATTCTGATAGGTTTGTTACTATCAGCATAAGTTGCACAGGATACTGCAGCGAAGGTGGCTGCGAGTATTGGTGGCAAAACTTTCGATTTGATCTTGCTTAAAATCATTCTATCCTCCAAGGATTATTAGATTGGTCATGAATTAATCTATCACATTAACCTAATAGTGACGTTTAATTAATATTTTTAGTAATTGATACCAACTAGTAGTTTTATACTATCTCAAATACTAGTCTATTATATATAATATTTAAAAACTATGGGTTCAAAATTGTTAACAGAATCTCCTAACAGTTCACCCCTGTTAATAAACTATTCACAACTAGTGTGTGCTGTGACGCATTAGGTTGGATAGCTATGCGAAGGTTAATCCCAGCTTTCTCCCTGTTTGGCGTAAGTATTAACATAGTCGATAGTGTGACTATCTGATAATATCTTTTAATTCTGACTAACCGATATAACTTAAAGTTAAAGCATTGTGACAGATACCAACAACTCTCATCATTTATTGATTGTCGAAGATGACGCTGTTACGCGAGAGCGAATTGCAGCTTATTTCGAAACTGAGAACTATCGGGTAAGCCAATCTGAAGATGGTGAAGGCATTCATCGGATTATTGCAGAGTCGACAATTGATGTCGTTTTAATGGATATAAACCTTCCAGGTAACGACGGTTTGCAATTGGCTCGAGAATTGAGCGAAAAGACAGACGTCGGCATTATTTTGGTAACGGCACGGGATGACGAAATCGATCGTATCGTAGGCCTTGAAATAGGTGCTGATGACTATGTCACCAAACCATTTAATCCTAGAGAGCTTTTAGCACGAGTTAAGAACCTCATTAGACGAAAGCACTCTGATCAAAAAAAGCACCATAAGCTGCGCACTAAATCTTTTTCAGGTTGGACTCTTGATTTATCTCGACGTTGTTTGTCATCGAACACGCAAGAAAATTTGGCGTTGACGCGAGGCGAATTTGAGTTGTTGGTCACTTTTCTTGAGCATCCAGGCAGAACATTGCACCGTGAATGGCTTATGGAAAAAGTGACTCACCGAGTTTGGGCGCCAAATGAGCGGACAATCGACGTACTTGTATTGCGGTTGCGAAATAAAATAGAACGAGACAGCCATGCACCTCAAACAATCCTAACGGTGCATGGAGAAGGTTATTTATTTGCCAGTGAAGTGTATTAGTTTGGATGACGCTTTAAATTAGGAAATAGATCGAGTCCTAGACAGATTGACAAGCTGTTTAGTCATGTGAAGGTCTAGTGCTGCTGCTGATTCACTAAACGTGGTTTGGAATTGATCCACGAGCGTTGCAGGGATCACTTTATTATCAATGGCCATTACTTCTATTTGGCCCAGAATTCCGCATAAATGATTGAATCCAAAATTACCTGCTGCACCGTTTAATTTGTGCGCCACTGTTTTTGTCTGGTAAAAATTGTCTTTTTTAATAGACTCTAATAACTCATACATTAGTTTATTACTGCTCTTTAGGTATAAGCCAACTATTTTTTCAACTCGATTAAGACCTAGACGATCGATATCAACGTCAACTACTGAAGTATCAAATGTTTGCGTCCTTAGGTGAGTTTTTGAATTACTGGGATCATCTACAATATCGCTACTAGCAACGTTAACTATTGTTTGTTCAAGATTTTCTATTGAAAATGGTTTGCCAAGAAACCCATTCATGCCCGCCTTTAAATAGCTTTCAACTTCTTCAGTAAAAACATGGGCTGACATGGCTATAACTGGCATTTTAGATATCAAGCTGTCGGCATGAGTTCGTATGTGTTTCAAGATGGTAAGGCCATCAATACCCGGCAGGCTAATATCCAATAAAATTAGCGAAGGTTTAAGGACTTCAAGAAATTTAAGCGCTTCTTCACCGGTTTGTGCAGCTGTTACTCTATAACCTAAATGCTCCAGATAATTACTTGTTACCATACTATTAGTTGGGTCATCTTCTACCATTAAAACGTCGATACCATTAAGCATGTTAATAGGCAAATCAGGTAATTGTTGACTAACAGGTGCCGAATCGCATAAATCAATCTCAAGAGTGAAGCCAATTGCGGTACCCGACCCTAGCTCGCTGTTAAGTGTTATTTTACCGCCCATGGCGTCGACCAAACGATCACAAATAGCTAGGCCTAGACCAATACCACCATAACGCCTAGCACTGCTGGTATCAACTTGGGTGAAGGCTTGAAAGACTTCAGCTTGTTTGTTTTTAGCGATCCCAATGCCACTATCTTCAACCAAAAAGTGAATGGACAACTTGTTTTGTAACTCGTTAAGGTGGCTGCTAACTTGCAAGGTAATTGATCCTTTATCGGTGAACTTGTTAGCATTGCCGATAAGGTTAATCAATATTTGATGTAACTTGCCTGAATCGCCCGCTAACCAGTGTAACAATGAGTTCTTCTTTACGAGCTGCAAACTATTCTGCTTTTCCCGCACTGATACATTCATCAAACCGATGACATTTTCGAGTAATTGGGATAGTTCAAAAGGACGGTTAGAAATTTTTAGTTTACCGGTCTCAAGCTGTGAATAACCCAAAATATCATTCA
>Ga0307997_10001297_pt1 | contig 11760 bp, 8 predicted proteins | sample Davwhametageno36_FD_203165 | JGI IMG/M metagenome (GOLD analysis project Ga0307997, IMG submission 203165) | Marine microbial communities from Davis Island wharf, Antarctic Ocean - #36 | ecosystem: Environmental > Aquatic > Marine > Unclassified | place: Antarctic Ocean: Davis Island wharf...
AATGAATACTTCGAACTCGCCTTATTTCGAATTTTTGTCTAAATAAAAATAATCAAGAAAAAATTAGAGTTTGCCTGTTTCGACAATTTTTAATTTTCTAACTACTATTGACAAAAAGGAAAAACTGTCGAAGTAACACGCAGAGTGTGTACAGTAACTCATGATACAACCACTATTTCACACGACGTGCACTAACATGGTGTTTTATTTTGTGACGTCATTTCCACTGGCGTGGTTATCTCTACCCACGCATGGTCGTGATATACATACCATTTATACTCTCGCAGACTTAAAATTATTCTTCGACTTTGACTTCGACACTATCAGCATGAACTTCGACCATAATATCAGCATGAGGTCCACGTGCCAGAACATGACCATGCCCTTTCGCAACAAGTTTCCCAACAACACGTTTCGTAAGGTTTTTTAGCAACACCTCGTCAATCCCTTGGTCAATCAACGAGGCTGCTTCGAGTACCTGTGCTGCCATTTCAGGTGTCAAACCCTGTTCTCTTCCTTGATCCGTAGACGAAACGAAACTGCTTTGAGAAATTAAAAGTTTTCCTACAGTGTACCAAGTACGAATGTTTCGTTTCAGCGCAGCACCAAACAAATAAATATCACGCCCAGGATGAACAGCATCAAAGTAAATAGCAAGACGTGTTCCTGATGGATATTGACTCAAGTGAAATTCTGTTGGGTCGAAATGAGTTTTCTCACAAGGTGTACCATCCAATCCCATGTTGCTTATCCAAATATTTGATTTTTCGTTGGAATCAGGAGTGAACGCTTTGTGCGAAACAGCCGGATCTTCGCTCACGAAATCTTTGAAACCTAAGGTTGCAGGAGCTTTGGCGTGGAGTATGCGAATCCAGCTTGCAGTGGCAGCACCATGGACAACAGCACTGTATGAACCCCATAGCGCACGATCTGGTGCAGAGGTGTGTGCTTCTGCATAAGAACCACAATGCCATCCCAGCATGCTCTGTGTGTAAACACGAAAAGAGAAAAGATTTTACCAGAAGGCGTAAAAAGTAAAAAATTGAAAAAGAAGAAAAAAAACGTTCCGATCAGGGTGAGAAAAACTAAGAGCTTTCACGTGATGCTATATACCTAGCAAAACGTAGAACTTACACTTGGACCTAAACCACCTTCGTTAACAACATCAAGTGAAGCAGGAGCATCCTCAAGTGACAGCGCAACAAGCAGTGGGCAACAAACGCGGTACTCAACCACAAGTGGTGTCACCTGTGGCGGCCATGCATGTTCTTCACTGAGTACTTCCATTATTGCTTGGAGATAATCTGGGGTCCACAACGGAATGCCGGCATCATGACAGCATTTAGAACCGTCATCCACGGGCGAACAATTTAATGTGATCATGACAGGTGAAGATTCTTTCACAGCATTTGCTTGCTGCTCACCAAAAACATTGCTGCTGCAGACTGTCCAACGGTCGAGCAAACTCTGTTTGACGTGGCCTGACATCAGCATTGCTTTTTTCAGCTCTTTTTCCAAAAGCGGTAATTTTATATATGAAGGATCATCCGCAGAATACAATTGTCCCGATGCTGCGCGACAGAAAGCATCTTTGATTTGACCATGCATCATTTGACGATATTTAGTCATAACATTGTCAGTGTTGCATGTCGGGTATCTCACGTGCACGATATCGACGGCATCGATCGATCTTGATGGGTAATCCACGCTGTTGAGAAAGTCAGGGACAGGAGGACAAGCAGCCTCGTGTGTATTTTTTGCGCAGACAGTGACCATCGTTTGCTGCTGCTGCTGACCATGACTTTTCGCATCACCATCGTGCAAAAGCGATCTTGCAGCAAGCATTTCTTCTGGGTTCCAGTTGGGCCATTGTGCAGCAAGCATTGTTAAGAGTTCGATCGAAAGGGCTTTCAGCTGAACCTGGGAACGGAGGTATTAGTATAAAAATAAATCACAGAGCGGCGATCACCACAGGATCAACATGAAAAAGATTTTTGACCCTGACCAGCCACCACCACCAATCACAAAATTCGCATTTTCATTCATTCAGATCCACCCAAACCATCATTATTATATCTTCATTTCAGTCATTTAATAAATAAAAAATGTCCAAATCTCATTCCCACAATACCAGAAGCATGCTAAGCGAGGAAGTGTACGAAGTTTACGATTCGAAAATGGGCCAGCCAATTTCAAGCTTTACAGTCGTAGATCCTACCACTTTATTTGAAGGAATTCCTATTCTATTTGGGGCTGACGATCAACCGCCGCAAATGTTGTACCGCGGAAATCCTATTGTTAGCCGTGAAAAATTTCAGGAAAGATTCCACGAGTGCACGTCTGGCATATTTGCAGGGTGGTCCGCAAAGGACTGGGCAAACGTGGTCGTAAGTTATGTTTTTTGGTCTTCGTTCATTGTTTTCTCATCTCAATTTTATTATTTATTTAAACAATCGCCGTACATGTAACCGCCGAACAAAACTCAATCTAAACTAACAAAATATTTTTTAATCCAGGTTGCTGGTGGTGCTGTATTGCATTGCTTGACCCCAGGCGACGAGCCACCGTCTCCCAACTCTGACATTGACATTTTTCTTCACAGTATGGATGAAAACCAAGCACGAATCAAGATTCACCAATTGTATCAAAAGTTTGCAAGTTCGTTTGCTGTCCAAAAATCAAAACAATCGATCGTTGTTTTGCGAACTGTTCACACGCTTACCTTCGTCCATCCATATCCAATACCACATTGTCAAATCATTTTGCGTCTTCACGCAGACAAGGCTGAGGTCATTACTGCTTTCGATATCGATTGCTGTGGTGTTTATTTTGATGGTGCGCAAGTTGTGGCGACCAATCGATGTGTACGAGCTTTGAATACTCATTGTAATGTAAGTAATATTCTTTTTGTCCATTGCCGAAAAGATTATTCAAAGCTCCCCAAGATTGTTTGAAAATTTACGGGTACCTCTTCTTCTTCGTCTTCTTCTTTTTCATCTTCTTCTTTTTCTTCATCTTCTTCTTCTTCTTCTTCTTGTTATTTTTGTATGCAGGTGGCCGTTCCTGAGCGACGCAGCTTCACGTACGAGTCACGCCTTCTCAAGTACGTCAAGCGTGGATATTCCATTGCTATTCCTAATCTTCGGCTTGATGAAGTTCAATTGAAAAAACCTGTCAAACAAACAAGCCGTCGTTTCCAACTCGATGAAAATCATCCCAAATACTTGCCCAGAGAGACACAAGGCGCTTGGGAAAGTGTGTTCATTGGATGGGAATTCAAATTTGATTCAAGTTGGAGAAGCAGTGATAAAGACAAACCATCGATGTATGACTACTTTGAATCGAAATGTCTTCGTAAACTTCTTATCGCGAATATTGCTGGAAGAGAGATTTTCCAAAGGGAAAACAGACGCTCCAAATTTGTTCAAAAGTCGCGAAATACGATGGAAATTGCAATGTACATCATGTCACTCGGTGAGCATTATGGACCCTCTGCTCCTGATGTCCCTGGTTCCAGTCTATATGCAGTTAGTGGGCAGGGTCCTGCAGCGTTTCTCAATGCTAAAAGAGGAGCGCCAGGCTACATTGAATTTAAAATTGGTGGAATTCCAACAGGCACGGAAGAGGTTGGTGGCACCGACGAGTGGGATGCCGAATGTTATATTCCGTTGACTATCCCAGACGAATAAGATAAAATAAAAAAATATTAAATACTGTATTATTTTTTCTTCTCCAACACGATTGCTCCTTGCTGCACACTCGGACTATTTTTCAAAAGATCATGAATGGAGTCTTTTTGATCTACAGCTCTGCCATTTCCAAGATACGGAGCACGATTAACCAGTTCACCGTCCTGCTTACTTGCCGTGTGTTCCACAAGAGCAGATAACGTGTTCGCAGCGTTTTTTTGTCTGCTCGGACTGTTTGCAATCAGCTCCTCAATGGTCTTTCCAGAAGCATTATTTTGTCTGCTCGGACTGTTTGCAATCAGCTCCTCAATAGTAAGTCCTGACATACTGTACCGAGCACTTTCTTCCCGAACTAACGTTTGAACGCTTTCACTACTCGCATCAACTGGTATCTGATGACTTTCACCATCCAAAAAAGAATGCACCTGCTCCGCATCACAAGCATAAAAATACCAAGGAACGACATTTCGCTGGATATTTGATGCCAATGAGAGTGCCATTGCTTGACGAATCATTTCATCTTCGTTCATCATCTCTATTTTCTTTCTACCATTATTGCTTTCTCCTGTCATAGTCATTCTCTTTCTCTGCACGAGCTCCGTTACAACCGCCTCGATGACCCAATTACCCCAAGAGTAAATCTTTGGTGATGAAAACTCATCAGGATCTATGCTCATTTGACCAGCAAACTTCCAATCCTCTCTGAATAAACTTTGCATTCTACTTTGTGTCGTGTAAAACCATCGATTGACAAACTCTGCTCTTGATACTTCAGCAAGATGTGCTCGTGCTCTTGGAATATACCAGTCTGCATGAGGGAGTTGTGAGTACAAAATACCACCATGTCGTCCTGAACTAATTTGTCCATAGTGTGTTTCTCTTTTTTCAATTCTTGTTTTTAATCTTGACATTTTTCCATTCGCAACATGTCTTCTTCTTGCTGATCTCGCAGGCATTACTTTACTATTCGTACAGCAAGCCATTTTTAACAACACCCATGCTGCTGCAACAAGAGTAGATTTCAACGCTGCCAATGCAGCAGCAATCATAAGCAGAACAAGCGCAGGTATCCCAAATGTCGCAGCAATACTATTTTCTGATTTTGGCCATGTCATTGTAAGATCAGAACGAAAGACTGTTTTTGCAAACTCCTCCTCGCAAGACAAACCTTTAGCATCGACACCGACGTACTTCAGTAAGCGACAATCAAAAGGCCATGATCGAAAGGCCCAAATAGTTAGCAACGTAGACACACACACGGTCAAGTAGAAATACACTCGTGCTGTGATCGAGAGATGAGGTCCAATTGGTGGTGGCTTTCTCCATCTTCGTAAAAGTAAATACTTGTCGACGTAGTAATCAATTAAAAGACCTACACCAGTAATAGCAAGACCAGAGGGACATACCCAAACATAAAAAAAACAAAAGAATACTTTTTTCATGGAGTCAGTATAACGCTCAGCAAGATTCCAGTACGTACCATTAAAATGAGCATTCATTAATGCTTGTGACTTGGCACATCTTCCAACAACATATCGCATGAAAAGATTATACACATCCATTAATCGAAGGAGGGGTGGAAGAATAACATCAAGTATCATGATTTGTTGAATTTTTGCCACAAAATCAGGACTTAAAAAATCACTCTTTCTCGTGACTAGAAAAGTCAGGACAGCACTGTTCATGAAACGTAAAATTAATAGCTTTATCATAATACTAGCTTGGACTGCACTCTCTCTCAAATGAATCTCACTGTATGATGTTGTTTTAAGAAGAATTGGTAGTAACAAATTAATGAGCGAAACAAACGCAGCAAGCAAAAAAGAAGAGACTGGACCTAGCGACTGATCCTGTGCATAAAAAGTTAGATTCAGTAGAGCGTAGTACAAACCAACGAGCAAACAAAATGCCAGTAAGTAGCTCAGGAGCAAACGAAGCCAGCGCTCACAGACATGGACATCAAAGTTTTCCCAAATAATATCAGCAGGCTCAGCAGCATCCGTGTGTTTGCTTGCCTCCAAATGATCGACAATGCTGCTGTGCGTACCCAAATCACTACGAATAGATCTACGATCACACCAATCACCTTGCATTCCTCTCATCACCTTGTGTTGAGATAATTCATCATCAAAAGTAACAAACGCATGTGTTGGTGGTGCGGTATTGGAGTACAGCTGTCGATTTGCCAGATCAATCGCTTTCTCTGCATGTTTTAATTCCCTTTGTCTCCATGCTTGATCACGATTGCAACCCAGCATCTGCACGAAAGATTTGCAGCATGACGGACTGGTGATCGCCGCCGCCGTCTCACTCCCCATGCGACCTAGATCTTCAGTCTTTCCAGCAAGTGCTCGCTCTGCTTTCAATCGCCTCTTCATTGCCTTCAAAAGGGTACCTGCTCCTTTGAAGATCAGTGCAACGCGAACAACACGAACATTTCGAAACCTTTTTTCGTAGTAAGATTTAAAGTCCTTTGGATTTTTTGGCAGCGTTGGTCCTGTCACTTCAATCGTGTAGTCTTTCGCAGTGTAAACCTTTTGATCAGCTTGTTCAATCTCATTCTCCTCATAAACTTTAGAGATAATGACAGCTACCAACAGGAGAACCAAACTGACCACAACACACAGTGTCTGGAGAATGGTCACTGGTTGTCTCGTGCGGGTAAAGTCAAAACGAATTAAAGGATGATCTTTTAACATTAAAATCATGGTACCGGCATCCCAATCAAAGTTACTATTCGACGTAATGTTGGTAGTGAGTTCAAAATTATAACCACAAAAGTAAGGTGGCTTGATCTTTGTGACGACATACTCTTTGTACGAATAATTGCAGTACATGAGAGGGATTGTGACACAAAAAAGTGCAGCACACAAACCTGCCATTAGCAGCGTCGTCTTAAAGTACAGTGCAATGCCAACACCAAAATCACTCAGAGTTTCATGACTTTGTTGACATCCTTGCCACGTGCATCGTGCGGGACAGACGGGGTACAACACGACGACACCTTCATCACCATCCTCACGCAAGTGAGTCACCTGTTTCCCTGTAAGTCTATCTCTCAGTAGCCCACCTGTAGAGGGATCGATCGCATAAATTTGACGAGGGACAACTGCACGACAATACTCGTGAGCCTGTGAGAGGGTTGCCGTGCTGGTCACGGCGTTGTACTCCTCGTACACAGAAAGGTTTCTTTGAATTCTTGCGTCTACCATTTTTGCCGTTCGATTTAGTCGCAAGTTTCTTGCAAGAATCTCATCAATTGTGCGTCCGGAGCTGTCGATGTTCCCAGGTTTTAGAGTGCCGCGGAAACACTCGAGCATTGTCGTAGTAGTGTTTCGCGTTTCTTCTTGACGCGTTGTAGTATGTTGCGTTTATTCGCGTTGAAGTTGTGCGTTGAAGTTTTGAAAAATAAAAAAGAGAAATAAATCTTGAGAATTTTTCATTTCACAAAAAAGGTTCAATAATCTGTACCAGGTGTACCATCAAACGGGGGCAAAACAGATTGGATTGAGGTTGACTGGTGTACTGGTACCTGGTAGTTATTTTAATCAAGAATCTTTTCTCCTTATTCAACCTTCTTGAAAAATCAAATGTTCAGTAGATGGATTTCACAAACTGGTGCTCGAATGATTAGTTCCATTCCCGCTCCTTCCAACATTTCTTCCAAGTTTGCGGTTGCTGCTGGTTTAACAGTTGGTGCTGGTACGTTTTTTGCATCAAGTATGACCACCTGTGAAGCTCAAGCTCCTTCTCCTGCAAGATGCACGGCATCCCAGTTCAAAGATCTTTTAGTGAATGCCCGTTGGACTGATCTGCACAACCTCGACCTTTCCCACTTAGCCACAAGACTCATCGTGAAAACCGATGAAGAGCTACAGGACATGCATGCACGCCCAACGGCACATGCACTGAACTCCAAGCAGGTGGTGTTTGTTACCCCTGCCGCCTCCTGGGTGAAATGGGGAATGACCACTGCCAGCAGCAGCAGCAAGGCAGTCTCAGGGCTCGAGTTTGTGGGATGGCCTAATGACGGAATTGATTGGGCTCACAAAGAGGGTCTTTCGGCTAGCATCTTTGTGTGGGAAGATCCTGACCTCGCAAACGGAAATAAACGCACCGCCCTCTGGGATTTTGTCTTTGATGTTTTGCTCCCAGAGTGTAAAGCGAGTGCAGCAACGTTCAGACCCTTGGGAGGAACTTCGTTGCAGAAAGCTTGGTGGGTTGTTGATGATCCTGAAATGAATTCAATGAATGCCAAGTTTGTACGTTTGTCGCAAACGTTACGGGATGAAGTGGCGGCGGTACCATTTTCCGCAACGGGAATGGTCGACAAATCGGTGGGAGTTCGGGAGGTTCTCGAAGCAAGCTTGGAAAAGAACAATGATGTGGCTCTGAAAGTGCGTCAAGCATTGAAGAATATGTTCTACCTTGATATTCTGTTTGCTGGAGATGGATTTACACGAAATGTGCAGGGGGATAAGCTGGCCCAGGAGCTCATTATCACTACCAAGCGCCTGTCCGATCTCATGGACCTGGAGACCATCGATCTTGGCAAGGTTTAAAATTTTATAATAATTTAATAAAAATTCTTTATATTTTTAGTACATGTCATGTACTGGTTTTATTTCGATGTCATGCGTCATGTCATGTCCTCTCCTTCTTATCCAGTTGTTGTACATTCCATGTTGGCAACTCTGTTACTACTACTCCTAGCACTACTCTAATCTTCCTCGCACTTTCTCAAGAAAATCAGCATAATTAATTCCACCATCTTCATCTACTTTACCCTCAGCTGTAAATAATGCAATCACTTCATCAATTTGTGCATTATTAAATTTAATGTTTTGAGTTTTTAAAAATTTTGTCAACTCCTCCTTAGAAATGGCTTTGTCACCATCACCATCCAACGAGTGGAACAAATCAGACACACGCAAGGATGTCAACTTTGATAGTCCCTTTGCTTGTCCCAATCGAATCTTAAAGTAGCCGATCATCTGTAACGAGGAAAAAAAGAAGAGACGTGGATTAAAAAAAGAAGAAGAAAAAAAAGAAGAAAAAAAAAAGTCAGATTATTACATAAATGACATGATTTTCATTTTTGTAAAAAATATAAAATTAAAAAACATAAAAAAAACATAAAAAAACAGTTGATTTCATCACTCACATAATCAAATGGTTTCTTTGTACCATCATCCAATTGTTGTCGTAAATTTCTAATAAGTGTTGCTTCTAATGCTTGTCTTGCTGATGCTTCATCTGAATGTTTTTCTCTTCTTTCCATTGCCTCCACATGTTCTTGTTCTTTTTTTTCCTTCACCATTTTCATTGTGTGTCTTCTTTTAATATCAGCACGTACTTTAATTGTTTCACTATTTGCAGATGTTCCAGCAGCAAGATTTGTTTCATCAAATGTTGGTAATTTTTCTTTTTTGATTCCTAATTCTTCTGCTTGTGTAATCATTTCTTCATGTTTTTTTTTTTCTTTTTCTTGTTGTCTTATAATAGATTCATTTGCTCTTTTTTCTGCATTTTTTGTTATTTTTTTTCTTTCTTCATTAACTTTAATTTTTGCTTCTGATTTAGAACTTAACATTGTTTTTTGTCTTTCAATAATTTTTTTTTTATTCATTTCATCTCTTTTTTTAAATGCATTTTTTTTGATGATATCTTTATCTTCTTTTTCTTTTTTTGTTGGTGCATCCTCTTTCATTTTTTTATTTTTTTGAAATTCTTTTCTTTTTTTTAAAATTTCTAAATTTTTTTTTAATACTTGTGCTCTTTTTAAACGATCTTCATCTCTTTTTTTTTGATATATAATCCATTCCATTTTTTCTCTTTTTTTTGCATTTCTTGATTTTTCTTTTTCTTTTGGTTTTAAATTTGGTTTTTTTAAATTAAATTCTTTATGTTTTGGACCAATTTTAAATATTTTTCCAGATTTAATAGTATCCCATTCTTTTAATGTTAAGACAAGTTCACCACCTACAATACCATATTTTTTACCATATAAAGTACCTAATTTTTTTCTTGCTTTTCCATCAACAACATAATCAACAATATCAGATATCACAGATATTAATATTTTTGCTGGTGGTATATGACGTACATGAAGTTTATCAATACATGATTGTCCAAAACGATATTTTGGTTTCGGTTGTGATATATAACCACGTTCACTATCTTCTGGTGGTTCAGGTGGTACACCACCACCAAATGCAATTGAATTTGAAACTTTTGCTTTTGGTGGTGCTTCTGCTGGTTTATATAAACGTTTAATTGCTTGATGATGATGTGGTAATAATAATAATACTTTTTTTTTTAATTCTAATGACATTTTTCCATCCATTGCTGCACGTATTTGAATTCTTTCTGCACGTGCTAAACATGCTTCAAATAATGGCATATATGCAATAGCACCAAGATTATGTGCTAATGTACGACGTGCATGAACAGCTAATAATTTTTTTAAATCATTTCTTATTTCATTAGATCCACCTTCATTATTAGTACTCCTCCCATTACTCCCATTACTCCCACCTGACTCATTATCTTCATTATCATCCTTTTCATATTTATATAAAGTCATTGTATCATTGACAATTTTCATTGACATTTTTGGACCTAATGTTGCATGTATAGGACGTGGTTTCTCATCTAAATGAAAAAATAAAAATTCTACTGGCCAACCAAGAACAACACGTAAAAGATCATTTAATATTTCAACACAAATACATATACTTTCACCAATCATTTCTTCTTTTCTTAAATTAGTTGAGATTATTCTTGTATAATCATATTCAGGTGTTGATCCATCTTCCCATTCAACAACACCACCAATTCTTTCTGCATAACTTTTAATACCAAGTTCAACATCACGATTTTCTGGTTTATACAATGCAAATTTCAGTTCTGCACGTGCACTTCTTGTTCTCCACCATGAACATAATGTATTCACACGTGCAACATCGGTAGGAAGATCTTGACAAACAACACCACTTTGTCTTGAAATTTGTAAAATAATAGAACGAAACAAATCAAAATTAACAGAATCAGGACTATTTGCACCAGTAGTAATATTATGAAACAAATGTAATGCAGTTCGTTTAGAAAGCATGCTTGGAACAATACCCATGTCTGATAAACACATTATGTACTCATCCTGTTGCATTGTTGTCCAACCAGCAGAACTTTCATGAAAACCTTCCAATTTTGTTGTCGCACGAATATATCCTTTACTAATAGCAACATAATTATTATACACATGCTTGAGTGGATTGCTCCATGGTGCAACAACACGAAGTGCTGTCGCATAACACTCATCAGCACGAAGCTTACGTGCCTCAACATGTTCACGGCGTGTCTTTCTGGACGTATCACCTGGTTTCTTTGGTGACATTGGTCGTTCAATTGCTTTAATATGTGCAAATTTTTTTCTCATAGCTTCACGAATTTGTTGTGATTTTTGTCTTGCTTTTTCTTCCTTTTGCTCCTCGCGTAATCTTTTTTGTTCCACTTGTTGACGAACACGCTCAATGTCATCGTCTGCAGTGTTGCCCAGTGTCGTTGCAACGTATACAATGGGTCCACCTCCATCACTGCCTTCTTCATCCTCCTCACCATTTTTGTCTTTGTCATTCTTGCCATTCTTGCCATCCTTGCCATTCTTGCCGTCCTCATTATCTTTCTTATTCTGAGTCATTTTTCTTCTCCTATTATTTCTTTTTCTTTTTTGACGGGCCTCCTCCAACTTTTGCTCTTTCATCTTTGTCTCCAGCTCCTTTCTTTGTCTTGCTCTTGGACTGGGTCGTACTGCTCTTCCAGCTGGTGGTGTCACATCACTTCGAGATCCTCCTCCATTGGCACTGCCACCACTGCCACCACTTCCACTCGCACTGCCACCACCACTTCGACCTCCATTTGTTCGTGGTGAGTCCGCACGTACACTGTTGTTACGACCACGTAGTTCCTTCATTTCTTTTGCTTTAATAACTTTTTCACCACGATATGTTGGTGTTGTCCTTCCACTTTTTGTTTCCTGATCAGATCCAGCTGTGAATGTTCCCTGTTTTCC
>Ga0307997_10001302_pt1 | contig 11718 bp, 6 predicted proteins | sample Davwhametageno36_FD_203165 | JGI IMG/M metagenome (GOLD analysis project Ga0307997, IMG submission 203165) | Marine microbial communities from Davis Island wharf, Antarctic Ocean - #36 | ecosystem: Environmental > Aquatic > Marine > Unclassified | place: Antarctic Ocean: Davis Island wharf...
AGGTTAATCGGTAAGGTAGGAACAAAAGGGCTATTTTGGGGTGTTGATTGTTGTGCATAACCTGCACTTTCTAGACCTGTCATCAAAGACATCTTTGCTAACCCCTGACTGTCCTCATGTAATATTTCGGTATAAAGCTCGAGAGCTGACATATCGCCCCAGCGAGCGGCCCTATCCAATAAGCTATGTAGCGGCGAATGGGGCTCAGTTTGACGAAAGAAATGGGCCAAGTTGGCCAATTGAGCCAATGCCTGATTTCTGCTTAGAACTCTCACATCTGCGCCATCAGAGGTACCCAGAGGCAACTGAGCTTCAGGGGCTGTCGTCTCCGATAGTGGAATTTCTAAATTTGAGCCATCTATATTTTGCTCTAGTTGTTGGCCTGGCCAATTAAAATTAGTGCCTTCAGTGAGCACTTTAAACAGACGTGTCATGTCTGAGATTAAGCGCTTAAAGTGGGACACAGAAGGCACTTGAACTCCATATAAACTAGCAAAGGCTTTTAAGTCGGCTTCCAAACTTGGGATCACTAATGCAATACTTTCCAGGGCCTCAACTTGTGCACTAACACGGCCTAGTTGCTCACTTATCACTGTTTGCATTAAAGTTTTCGAATGACTCAAGTCACCTGTTTTCTCTGCTAGCAAAAATCCACCATAAGTTAGGCCTTTGACTAGTTCCAGATTCACTAAAGGTACGTGCAGCAATCCAGTACCATCAACTTGCCCAAATAACTGCAAAAATGACCGTAATTTCAATTCAGCTATTTCGGCACCTTTCTCAGCCTCAGTGTCACCTTTCACTTTGTCGTCAGGTAAAATAGGCTGAAGATCGTCAATGCTTTCATGCACCAAAGATTGCAAGGCAGTTAACGCTTGTGAAAGCTGAACTAGGGAATTCGAACTGTGCAGCGTAGAGGCCACATGCCAGCAATAAACTTCTAAATCCTTTGACACATCAACCAAAGTCTTGCAAGTAAGCTCTTCCAGTGCTTTCCAACAAATTTCATTCTTTTCACGCAGATCGTTATCCAACAAGGTGTCTGCTGTTTCTGATACCTGGCGATATGCTGCTTGTGCTGCATTAAAGGCGTTACGAAGGGCTCGATAGGCTGATCGGTCGCCTTTCAGGTAAACACCCATGGAGTTGTCGCCAGCAATTGGCTTATTAAGTAATTCGATCATTCAATAATATTCCCTGTAGCCAACAACTGAAGTGTTGGGTAACACAGCCCTATGATTAGCCACCCACGTGAAATGTTGGTGGCACTCCTAGTGTTACCATAAAATATGTGCGTATCCGAAATTTGTGTGGTTGGGCACATTTACATGTTCTCCAGAGCTGGCCATTTACCCAGGGCTATTTCTTGCGCCAGTTTGTCTATGCTTATTAAAAAATCATTTAATTGTGGTCGATCTTCCGCATTTACAATCAAATGACTAATGGCTCCTAAAAGAGCGTGCGCGTGCAAAAAAGCGGGTGGTGATACTATGGGGTTGTCAGCCTCTGCTATACTGCCTCCTCCACTCCACACTGCAGCCAAACACAACCATCCCAAGGCACATTGACTGCCTAGAGCTTCAGCCCATTGCATCAATACTTGACGCAGTTTTTCGATGGGCTCAAGAATCCATTGCCTAACCAAATCTAACACTTCAACTTCTTGCCTATTTAAGGACAATACCGAAAATTTATAACACGCTAACGCCCAGCAAACTCCCTCCCTAACTGGCAGCGCATGAGAAACGTACAATATATAACCCGATACATCACCACTTTCTAATAAACTTTTCATAGCTGCTTCAGGGGGTAACTGCCGTAAGTCCAAAGCCAGCACATTATCACTCGCTTGATAGCGTGATAAAATTTCAACTGAATTGTTATAGGGAATCTTTTTCAACATTATAAATCTCAATTAATTTGGACCATCCCACCTTGTATCTTTAGCATTCCCCCACCCTCAACTTCGGTCATCGCTCCCCCTTTTATTGATGTTTTGGCAGAGCCGTTTATATCCAATTGCATACCCTTTAACGCTAACTTTGTGTCAGCTGTTATATCAGCTTTAAGGCCTTCGACGAGGATTGCACCAGTGGCTTTAAGTACAATTTTTGGTGCACTTATCTCTAAACCAGAGGCGCTCATTTTTAGCTGAGTTTGTCCTACTTGCATAATTATTTTTGAGCTTGCTGTTATCTCTAGGGTTTTAGCGTTAGCCAAAAGCTTTTTATCAAGGTCTAACTTTAAATTTTCTGCCTTGAGCGTGGTGTTTTTGTCTACACCAATATTCAGGTGGTCTTTCAATTTGATGTCTGTGGCACCAACTACTGAAACATCACAGGTATCATCAATATTGTATTGCGCCTGATTATTTACCTGCAGATGGAAGTCTTTGCCTGCGTAGATATTGAACTGTTCATTATCCGCTTTGTCATCAAATTCAATGCGATTCGAAGGCCCTTTCAACTTGGTTACGAGACCTGATTTTGTAGAATTTTTCTTGCCCACTGGTGGTTTATTTTTTGCATTGTAAACTTGGCCTGTGATGACCGGCTGATCTGCATCTCCATGTAAAAAAGACACCAGAACTTCGTGCCCTACACGAGGCAAGAAGTGGCCCCCATAGCTTTTTCCAGCAAAAAACTCTGCCACTTTGATCCAGCAACTTGTGTCTTTTTTATCATTGCTTTGATCCCAAAAAAACTTAACCTTCACCCGTCCTTCAGCATCACTAGCAGGCTCCCCGTCATTGCCTCCTACTACAACCGCATTATGCACGCCAGAAATCCAGGGTTTGTTTAGTTTGGGAGGGTAAATGGGCAGGTTGGAAGGTATGGCTTCAAAGTCACATATGTACCTACTAGTACTGTCAGCGGTGACTGATAATTTGCTAATACGATAGTCGCCAGACATACCCCTTACTTTATTAGCTGCCACATTAATTTCTTGCCCTATAAAAAGAGCTGGGCACAGAGTATTAGCAGATATTTTCCTTGTCGGCGTGGCTAATTGACCAGCATGCACGGCCAGAGCATTCCCTTTAAGTACATATTCATCAGCAGACTGAAACTCCACCACAGATGGTTGACCTAAAATAGCTCGCGCCGTATTAACTTTCGAGTTCTTAACCAATTGTTGGGCGTCTTGAGAATGATATGTAGCTAGACTCACTTTTTGTGCCGACATGAGCATACTGAAGCTCAAATCCTTTACTTGCAAACGACCTGGGTCAATATTGTTCTGATCAGTAAATTTTAATTTTTTGCTTACAGAAGGCAGTGGCTTAGATGCATCATGCACCACCATGATATCGAGCTTCTGCCCATCACCAAAATAAAATACCAAACCATCTTCTGATAAAATGCGAGTGACGAAATCAAAGTCGTTCTCATTATATTGAATACACATTTGGCGTTTGTAGGCGACGGTAGATGATTTTAGATTAAATCTTGGCAAGCCATTTCTCACCAATACCTGTTTGAAAATTTCAATCGACGTTTTGTGTTGATAAACTGCACTAGTAGAACTGTATTTAAGAGTGACTAAACTTGGTTCAACATCTAAATTTAGCATCTCTTTGCCGGATGCGCTGACTACCTGTTCGATTTGCGTAATGATACCGAAAAATGAACGCGGCTCCTCGTGATAATTTTGAAAAGGGTCTATTAACTCTATTGTCACTTCTCTTGCGACAAAGCTCTCAAGGGGCTCATTTATAGAACCAATCTGAATGCGATAGCAGGGCAGTTTTGCCATGGCTTCATCGCAGCGAAGCTGTGTCACGGGTTGACTACCCATGCCTTGTATATGAGCTGTTGCACACGCTAATTTAACCAAAATAAGTCCATATAAAAATATCTAGTTGCAAACTTCCCATAAACCGTGCAACTCCGAGGACGTTTAACATCTTAAACCATCAGTGTTCCTTTTATGCAAATGGGATTTTTGCAAATAGGCGCGGTTAAAAAAGGTTAATACTACTCAAAATAAACTCACAACAAAAAAGTGGTTTGAGCCGGTTGGTCAAATTTTTATTCAATCCTTAAGATCAATGTTAGAGGAGTACATGCGCTAAGACCACTGCATATAACCCTCAATTAGAAGTTTGATACCGATCAGTTTAGGTTGGCAATTTAGATTAACGGAAAATAAACGGATTAGTCTTCACTAAATTTTGGTACCATTTATGTCTATTAACCTAACTTGATATGTGGGTTAATTTGTGTGCAGGCATGGGAATTTTTTGTCGCGTTTTGTAGGTCTGATGTGCAAAACCACTCTAATCTTCTCCATTAATGGACAGCGTTAGAATGGTCTTTTGATTCTACAACTAGGATATTAATTTTGATTGCAATACAGGGTTTGAGGTGATTTTTTCTGCACCGCGTGAAGTGACCATATAGACTCCACCTAATATCACCATAATCACCCCAAAAAGTGACATCGAAAGTGGCGAGTTACCATTTAAGAATAACAAATAAGCGATAACTGCAGGGCCCGCAACATGACCAAAACGCTCCAGGAATACATAGGTCGCTGCGACTTGTTTTACGCCTTCTTTGCGGGATACATCCGTGTTATTAATATGCGACATTACTGGCGCAGCCAATAGTCCATTAGATACGCCTAGTGCAATAATTGCTATGTAAAATATTACTATACTGCCTGCCATGCCAGCCTCAATAAACTGTTCTGATAACCAAGCTAGTGGCCCCATTCCAGTCATTAACTGGCTGTAATTACTGTCTTGGTGACTTACTAAGCCCACCACAGTAATGGCTAAGCCTCCCAGCATAGCACTCAAGATTAGCGCTTTTCTTGACATACCATCCCCGTCAACCACCCGCGAAACATAACTAGTAACAGCCATACTCGATATATAGTAAAACATCAGCATAAGACCTACATCATCTGCCTTGAGACCTTGGCCAAACATAATAAGAGGAATCGCAAACACGACGACTCCTGCAATCGACATTTTCCCAACTATGCCGACTAGGGTTAAAGTTCTCATGAATTCAGCATCACGCATGACCACTGCAATACTACGGCGTAATTTTTGCCACGGATGCTCATTGTTTTCTGTCAATGTTTGATCTGGCTTGCCTGTGATCAAATCAGGATGGGGTACAAGACTCCACAAGTAAGCTATGGATAGCAAACTAATAACCGAGCCCAGTAAGAATATAATACGATATTCAATATAGGAGTAAAGCAGAGCACCAATAGCAGTCCCTGCAATCATTGCGGCATTGCGGCCCACGACTTTAACTGCATGACCACGGCTGCGCTGGGTTTTAGGGGTTATAGCCATCACATATGACTGAAGGCCAATCAAAAACAGACCTTGCCCGATGCCTGACAGAATGCGAGCAATTACGATTAACATATAATCGTCACTAAAAAATATCAGCAACATGCCAAAGAATTCGGCGATGAAACCTACCACCATCATCTTTTTCAAGCTGCCCCGCTCTGCGTACTGGCCTGCGGGAATTAATACCAAAGCAAAAACCAAGTAATATAAAGTAAAAGGCAGGGATGCGGTGGCGTAGCTATAAATACTTTCATCAGCAACATCGGCAATCAGCTTAGGTAAAAAAGGCACGAACAAAGCGTTGACCAGTACAACCATAAAGTAAGCTGGCTGAATGAGGTTTAAGCCTGTTTCAAAATTAAGTTTAGAGAGTTCCTTGACTTTACCCTTGGCTTTTTTATCAAACCTTTCTAGTAGAGAGGTACCCGCATTGAGAAAGATAAAGGCGATCAATGCACAGGCGATAAAGAGCACTAGAAAAGCTTTTGTACTTGATAAAATAGTGCGCAAAAAATCATCTGTTTTTATATTGACTGCGACTCTGAAGCTTAAGGCCTCACCTTGCTCTGCGCCCAGTTGGTTAATATACTCAGAACTATTAGGCATCATTTGGTAAAGTCTACCAACTTGAGCAGAGTCAGTGTGGGCAATATTTATATCGCCTTTGATCAGTGCAATTGCTGCAATGGTTCGGTTTACTGCCTTATATTCACCCAACATTTGATCAATCCCTGATAAATCATCGAGATTAACCCCCACATGCTTGACTGTAGTCAGTCTCTGCACCATTGAATCAGCCATGGCTAGAGTTGTTGCTTTGGCACCGGATTCATAGACGCTATATACGGTTTTAACTATTAATACAGAAAGTGCCAGATAACAAAACACATAGGCTATTTTAAAGACTCTAGAGCGGTTTAGTTTGCCTGCACCTGATAGTTCATAGACGATGACGGTTAACAAAAATAGCAATGTCAAACCAATAATAGCCTGGAAAGGCAACTCAAACTGTTTATTCAACTCTGCGATTGTCTGTTTTTTATTAGCCTCTACCAGCACAGCTCCAACTGCGCCAAACTTGCTGGTTAGAATTTGTTTGATAACATAGCTTTGCTCGGACTCTAGGCTTTCACCCACAGGAAAATTAAACTCCAATGGATTATCGTACAAAGTTCGCGAGCGCTGTTTAAATTTAACTAAAGTATCTCCACTGCCATTATTAGATTCAAAAAATATGATGTCACCTGACAGATCGACCACACGTATATTTTCAATACTGCTGTCAGATTTTAATAAAGTAGACGCTATCGACCGAAAACCTGAAAACTGTTCAATGGGCAGACCCGCATTTAGATGGCCATCAAAACCTGTTTTAACAATTTGGCTCTGCGCCGCAAGCTTATTCAGCTGAAAAGGCAAATATTTAAGTTTCGCTTCGTTATAACCAATATAAGTCAACAGGGTTAATATGCTAAGTACAATTACCAACATCGGAATACAATAACGTACATTTTTCAGTCGTTCTAACATAGGAATAATCCATCAAATTTCGTACAACAAAGATCTAAATTTGTCAGTGCTGAAGTTTAAAACCCCTCAAGGTTGTACATCCTGTCCAAAGGAGCGCACCAGTTGCCCGTTATAGTCATAGACAAAAGAGGCACCTTCTAAAAAGGTAAAGGGTATTTTTAAGCCTAGTTCACGCGCCACCTTAAAATTCAACGCAATATCTGGGGGAGTGACCACACCGACTTCAAGGTCACCAGGATTCTCTTTATCTCTTAAAATTCGAAGTGCATATATCGCCGCTAAGTGCGCGTTGTTTCGACGGTCAATACCGATAGCAACCACGGCACTCTCGCCACCCGCTTTTACAGCATTTGGATTAGTCGAAACTACAGCCACGTCTTGTGAGTATTGGCTGACGATATCTAGGTTTGAGAATATAGCCGTACTACTGGTTACCCAAACCACACTGTGGTTGAAGGTTGGATCAATTTCACGGAGCAAGTCCATTGCATCAGGTAAGCTTTTTTCTAATTGCTCTCTAGCCTTATCTCGACTCTCAACCGTCACGTCGATAACCCGAATACCCTCCTCTATCATTGCTTTTCGAAAGGGCTTTACTTCCGTTGCCACTACTTGTTTGTGGTTACGATTATAAAGTAATACTACATGTTTGAGTTTGGGGTTAAGTTGGAACAAGTAAGTTAGCTGAATATCTACAGGAACATTCAATGTGGTGGTTGCAATATTGGTGCCTGACCCTTCTTTATAAGAAGTCACTTGGCCGAGTGTTACAGGGTCCTTATTGATAGAGGTCACTACCGGCAGAGGGCCATTTTTATAATATTTATGAACTAAGGCAGCCGATTCAGAACCCATTGTGAAGACCAAATCAAAGCCTTGGGATTGTGCTTGGGTCAATAGCGCTAGTCCTACTTCTTCACTGCCAGCAATATTAACAACTTCAAACTCGGCGGCATATTTCTCTTGGAAAAAGACCTCAAGGAGTTTATTTAACGCAAGCTTATAACTACCTGATTTTTTTGCGACAATAACTAGGATTTTTTTAGGCGCAGAGTCAGTTAACACTGTACTTGATTTAACGTACAGCCGAGATGGGTCATAGCTCTCAATGTGCCCAGACCAATTTTTTTTATTTACATCCGAAAAAACCATCCAATTGATATTGGCATTAGTAGCAGCGAAGGCACTATTTGCAGCCCAAACTCCGATAATCAGCAGGCATACTAGCCAAAATTTAGTTTTGGCTATCTGCCCCGGTATTACTTTGAAAAAAACAATTGATCTCACTATATTTGGGTTCCTAAAAGCAATCAAAAACTATCTTTGAACTCAGGCAAAAAAAATCACCTCGGCTGTCCTTGCATCACCTTATTTATTAATCCGCCTTAGACATAGAAAAGCATGCATCTAAACACTTGACTAAAACATTAAGCACAGGAAATTGCATGCTGTGGCTAGTGCCAAATCTCATTACTGAAGGTGTTTACGATCCTCACCCAGCCTAATTTCATTACAAAGAACCTGACGGGATGAATCAATAGAGTGGTTAATTCCACCCAGACTTCGCTGCCGTATATGTCTAAGAAGGCGGGCAGATTTAAAACAATCACTTGTTCCTTTAGAAATCGTACCGTAGTGCATTATTTAAAACCACTGCATATAACCCGTTTTTTAGCAGTGCTAGACTGGTCACAGTGGAAATGTAATGCGTATTAGCAAAGCTTGGGTATTTATTCCAGATGCTCAGACATTAGATTATATGAGTGGGTGCAGCTGAGTGCATTCTGAAGTGCCTTAAGTTCATTTTGACCGACCATAATCAACCCACTTTTAGATGTTAAGTATTGGTTTTTTTAACATTTTATTGGTGGTGCACGCCCAAAGTAGTGACAGTGATTTTGATGATCTTGATGCGTCTATAAGACTTCTGGCAATGCAGATTATCAACTTTCTACTGGTGTTGGAATGGCAGACACTGAGCACCCTTTGACACCCAGCTAAATGGGCTTAATTAATTGATTTATATCAAAACTAGATGAAATTGGCTCTGGTAAAAAGAGATGAAAGTCATCTCTTAAAGCCACTATTTATTGGCAATGTCCAGGTAATTGATTTCAAAATCTACCGTAATATACTCCAACCCTATGCAACGTTAGACATTATCTCAGCGCGTGTCAGAAAAGCTTCATAACACCCACAACATTCGACAAAAACCTTCTATACCAATATATAAATTACCCTTCATATTAATTCAGGTTAATAGGCATAAGTGATACCAAAATTTGTCAAGGCCTTATCAGTTTCATAAATTTTAAACTAAATTACATGTCTATAGATATAGATGCTTAAAATAGTAAAAAAGGGGGGTATATGCAGTGGTTTTTGTTTATACAGCCTATTAAGATTCGGCTTTTAATAAATATGGCTATAAATTAAATCTATATTTTAGACCTGTGATCAAAAATAAAATGAGGCGTTTAATGAGAAAGAGCTAAGCCTTATTGCCTTTTTTAGCCATCTCTCAGACAGTTAGGCGTTACATATGGTGTATTAAACTTTACCACCACAGCCCTGATAAAAAGGTTTTGCATGGTAAGGGTTGCTCAATATTTTTCGCCATACACTACCATTTAATACTAATCCATACTCTTTAATACTGTTTAAAAAGGTTCCAGCGGATGCGTATAGATATAGAAAACCAAAGTGCTAAAATAAATTAAGAAGTAGAGAATGCTTCAACGCCAGACTGTTAGAAGGGGTATAAAAGAACCCTCTCCCAAAGGAATACTTAAAATTAGGAGGTTCAAACGTGAAAAAAAGTAACATTTTAAATACGTTCACTAAATTGAGGTGTCGATCTAGGGCTTGGCATCAGCAAGAGAATTGGCACTGGTCAATCGTGTTCACTTCTAACAACTCAAGCCTAACCCCTACCTGGGCAAGGTGTGATGTTTTTGGATACCAGCACCTAAACATAACCAATGCATTGCAACGGGCCACTTGCACACTTTATAAATTCATAACTTGACAAAAAAATAGTAAGGATACAAAGCAATGGAATTAACGGAATTAACGGAATTAACGGAATTAATAGACGTTGAGTTTGGAAAAAAAGTTAGAAATAAAAGAAAAGCTATACATTTATCTCAAGAAAACCTTGCTTATAGAGCAAAGATAGACCGAACTCACATGGGCCACATAGAACGTGGCAATGTTAGTCCTAGTTTAAAAAAGATGAATCAAATCGCACTCGCACTTGGTATAACATTAAACGATTTGTTAGAAGACACTCACTTGACTAACCCAGCATGAGTCAAGCGCTGCTCACCAATTCCAGAACTGACTGCAATAATTCAGTTTACTGCTGATCAAATTGGGGGAGACTTTAAGTAGTTAGTGGATGCTAGCCAAAACTCTAGGAGTTTGTGTCCAGAAGCTTGTGTCCCGTTAGTGACCACTATGGCTGAAAGCCTCGTGAATGATGCAGCCTAACTCTATCGAATAGGTAGTTTAACTTATTGATATTTAGATAAATTAAATAAATATATATTATTAAATGCCCCCAAAAAACTTTGTTCACCATACTGCTAAATTTAAGCTTTAGCGTGCATCAATAAGCTAAGTTAGCCTGTTACTGAAGCTGCGCCTGTGTATGCTACTAACTCTATTGTCGTAGGCACATAAGGTGCGTTAACTTCAAGCGATGTCGCCTTTGTTGGCCTGCCATAACCCCTATCTAGTATCGCAGTAGCCGCAGCAATTCGAGCTGATTCACTTTGACCTGACTTCATGACATCTACAAGCGTATCTAGGGCGTCATTGGTATACTCACGAGCCAACTCTGACAGGTTCAACTTAAGCTCTGAGGTTGCCTTATTAACAGCTCCCGCTGGTCTACCTGAACCTTTTCTCATGCCTCCATGTGATGCCATTTTTTGATTTCCTTTTGATAAAACTGTCAGGTGTATTTTATCACATTAGGTTATTCGCATGCATGACCAACCTTGCATCTTCCTCTAGCTTTAGATGTCAGCCTTACTCACTCCTCACCTGCTCTAACATCAATTAAATACCTTACAGCCATACTGTAAACTGCGTTCGTGCATCCAACACTACATTGCTACCAATGCCCATTAGCGCTGCTTAGGAATTGTGGTAAGACTTAAAAAGCCGCTTGCTCTCATCGTTAACTTCCAAATACCTGCATATACCTGCTAATTGAGGGTTATATGCAGTGGAGCATGTATCATTACTAAATTATGATCTTCTCCAGTTTTTAAGCTTCCACAGCTTGTTAGTGTAACGTTAACTTTTAATACTCAATATCTATAGTAGACATTTGATAAAACAGAGAGAAATAAGTACATTTCATAGAATCCACTAAAAATTATTTTGGTAAATGGAACGATTTTAGTACACGAACTTCACGTTCAGAGTTCTGGTGGGGAAATTTGGGGGCGACTATTACTTCAACTATAGTTAGTTTTGCAGTGGGTTTTCTGTCAGTCCTAACATCGTTTCCCAGTGAGTTAGTTCTTCTTCCACTTCAACTATTCTTATTGATCGCAACTATCGCCCTGTCAGTGCGACGACTCCACGACATTAACAAGTCTGGTTGGTGGTTGTTAATTTTTCTCACTATAGTGGGGATATTTGTCTTGTTTTATTGGGCTTGTTTAAAAGGCGATGCAGAAGAAAATGTATTGACATAAAATTAGTGCCAAACTCGTACATAAATGCCAGGTCAAGTTGTGCTTATGAACCTGAAGTGACGACTGATACAAGCTCTGTACAACTGCTGAACAAGCTAGACCTTCGTCAACATAACTGAGCATTTCCGTACTAAGACCTAAAGACGCACCAGCCTAACC
>Ga0307997_10001305_pt1 | contig 11707 bp, 10 predicted proteins | sample Davwhametageno36_FD_203165 | JGI IMG/M metagenome (GOLD analysis project Ga0307997, IMG submission 203165) | Marine microbial communities from Davis Island wharf, Antarctic Ocean - #36 | ecosystem: Environmental > Aquatic > Marine > Unclassified | place: Antarctic Ocean: Davis Island wharf...
GATGCCTCTGGGTATTGTTGTGACAGCTGCATCTTGTTTGTAATATATTCAGTAATTACATCAATGGGTTGGTCCTGGCTATGTAAATCGCCAAGCGAACCCAACCAACGCCTTAAAACTCTAACGATAACAACTTGATACAACTCTTTCTTTGTTTTGAAGTAATACAGCATGTTAGTTTTTGACATGCCTGCTTCTTTTGCAATCTCATCAATTCGAGCACCTGAAAACCCTTTGCGTGAAAAAACTGTTAACGCAGCTTCAAGTACTTTTTGTTGATTTTTTTCGCCAATAGATCCCGCTTTAAAGCGACTCGATGCCTCAGACGGAAGGGTATAGGTAGAAAGAGTATTCATGTAAAAAAACAGCCCTGCTGCTAGGTTAATATAGGAGATTAAGATACATGCTTGTCGCGGAACTGACAAGGTTATAGGGTCTAAAAAAGCCGTAGTTTATCTGTCACTGTTTGCCGGTGGAAAGGGTGATCGGCTTATTAGGCTTCGCATGAGTGGTTATTAACTATTGACTGATTAATGTTCCCATAGGCTGGCACCCGCTCCTATAGTTAAGATGATCAATAAGTGGGTTAATGCAACCCCTTACCTTGACTAGGGAATATACAGGTAAAACAACTTCCCAGGCCTTCTTGTGAGGTAATATTTAAGCTCCCTTTATGACGCAACATAATGCGCTTCGCAATGGCTAAACCCAAGCCCGTTCCACCACTTGCCGAAGCACGGCTAAGGTCAACACGATAAAAACGCTCTGTTAATCGCGATAAGTGCTCCTGGCCGATACCAATACCATCATCGAGTACTGTCAAACACAGCCCGTTGTCAGTGTCGTGCCAAGTAATATCTATATTGCCTCCATTTTGGGTATATTTCACAGCATTTAACACTAAGTTGATCAACACACTGTATATCTCTTCCTTGGCTCCCATCACACGGTTGCGACTTTTAAGGTGTCGATTTATAGTGAGTTGCTTGTTTAGTTTTGCAGCCGATACTTGAGCTTCTTCACAAGCCTGCTTGAGCATTACTGCCATATCGTTATGGACCACCTCAGGCTGACTGTTACTGCCTTCCAAACGGGACAGAAGCAACAGGTCTTGCACCAAATTAGTCATACGCTGGGTTTGCGCTAACATACGCATATGTGCCTTTTGTATAGGGGCATCTAATTCTGGGTGGTGCAGCTGGAAGGTTTCCAAGTAACCGTGAATGACAGTTAAAGGCGTGCGCAGCTCATGGGACACATTACCAATAAAATCTTGCCGCATACGTTCAAGTTTTTGGCTATCAGTAATATCCCGTATGATCAAAAGGCGATCACCCTTAGCAAATTCAGTCACGGCTATCTCTAATGTTTGCTCAGCCTGTACTGGTGATTGAACACACACCGGGTGAGTAAAATCCGCTTTTTGGTAATAGCTAAAAAATTCTGGCTTGCGCAAGAAATGCAGCAAAGGCGCACCACGGTCCTGTTTGTTTTTTAGGCCTAGCATTTTTCGTGCTGCAATATTCCACCATTCTAGTGCACCACTGGCATCAACTGTTACCACTCCCTCGCCCAGTGCGTTAGCCGTTTTTTGTATGCGCAAAATGGCTGTGGTTAATTCTTGCTCAGATTTAAAGTGTTTAATCTGTAACTCAGTAATTTGGTCAAATACCCTCCCCCAAACTCCCTGGGCATCAGGCAACTCTGCTTGCTTGTCATTACTATTTAGCCACCCAGTGAGTTGCTTTAGTTTATGGGTTTGGTAAAACCAAATAGCACACAGACCAGCCGCAACAGCCCAACCCGTTGACCATAAGATTGCTGCCAAAATAGCACTTAAAGCGATGGCAATGTAAACCCAACTCACACTAGCCTTGTTCATTAATTTTTGCAGAAAAACGATAGCCAGAACCCCGTACAGTTTGTACAAATAGGGCATGCTGTTTGCCTAAAGCATTGCGTAATCGGCGAATATGTACGTCTACAGTGCGTTCGTCTATGTATACATTTCTGCCCCAAACATTATCCAGTAACTGGCCTCTGCTATACACCCGCTCTGGGTGGTTCATAAAAAAAGTTAATAAGCGTGTTTCTGCTGGGCCAATAGTGATGGGCTGTTGTTTAATCATGACCCGTTGTGAAGCAGTATCTAGGCTTAAATCTTCCACTTGCAATTGGTTGTGCTCTACCTCCACACCTGTGCGACGCATCACTGATTTAACCCTCGCTACTAGCTCACGTGGAGAAAACGGCTTAGTAATAAAATCGTCAGCCCCTGAATCTAAGCCAAGCACTTTATCTGCTTCTTCTTCGCGTGCTGTGAGCATAATAATGGGTAACTTAGCAGTTAATTCATCACGCTTTAAACGCCGAGCAAGCTCAATGCCACTGCCCATGGGTAACATCCAATCTAATAAGACTAAATCCGGCTTTAGATCGATAATTTTAACGTACGCATGTTTTATGTTTTCAGCTTCAATGCATATGAAACCAGCTTTCTCTAATACCAACCGCAGTATCTCGCGGATATCTTCTTCATCTTCAACAATTAGTATTTTTTTTTGAGCCATGAGCGTCTTCTGTGATTCACTAAGGAAAGGTTAATGTGTCAAATAATTACAAGTCATTGAGTTACTAAATTATTCATGCTTATTCATATCAAGAGTGGCGTGCATTTGGGCCACCGAACTGTGACTCACATTAATACCTTTTACCAGATAAATTAGGTGCTGGGCTACATTTTGCGCATGATCACCTACTCGCTCCAGGCTGCGCAAAATCCAAATAATGTGCATGCTTTGTTTAATGGTTTGTGGCTCTTCCATCATATGCGTCACTAAGGCGCGCATAGCAAACTTGTATTCTTGATCAACAGCGTCATCACGTTTAGCCACTTGGTAAGCTAAGTCTGCATCATAACGAGCAAAGGCAGTCAGTGCATCGCTCACCATGGTAGCAACCAAATCACTGATATGTCTAACCTGCGCATAGCCTTCGCCTGGAAATCCTTGAGTTAACTTCTTGGAACTATTGGCAATTCGACAAATTTCATCACCCATGCGCTCTAAATCTGCTACAGCTTTACTGATGGCTATTACCAAACGTAAATCGCTGGCTGCGGGCTGGCGCCGAGCAATAATATGCGTGCACTGCTCATCCAAATGCATTTCCATAATGTTAATTTTGTCATCTGCTTTAATAGCGCTTTGTAGCAGTTCTGTGTCACCCACTTTTAGACCCTCTATGGCATCTTTTAGCTGTTGCTCTATGAGCCCACCCATCGTCATTAAATGCGTAAGAATTTCATCCAATTCAGTATTAAACTGCTGCGATATATGGCCAGCATGCCCATCTTTATTAGTAATATTCATGTTAAATTCCTTAACAGCCCTAACCGTAGCGGCCAGTAATATAATCTTCTGTTTGCTTTTGCACTGGGTTAGTAAACAATTGGTCAGTGGTGCCAAATTCGATCAAGTCGCCCATATACATAAAAGCGGTATAGTCTGAAACGCGGGCTGCCTGTTGCATATTATGAGTCACTATAACGATCGTGAAATTCTTCTTTAGCTCATGTATTAGCTCTTCAATTTTTAACGTTGAAATAGGGTCTAAGGACGACGCAGGCTCGTCTAGTAATAGGATTTCTGGCTTCACAGCGATGGTCCGAGCGATGACCAGCCTTTGTTGCTGGCCACCAGACATGCCCAAGGCGCTTTCGTGAAGACGGTCTTTAACTTCATCCCATAGGGCGGCTGATTTAAGCGCCCACTCCACGGTTTCGCATATTAATCGCTTCTTTTTAATGCCTTGAATACGCAGGCCATAAGCCACATTTTCAAAAATACTCTTGGGGAACGGGTTAGGTTTTTGAAACACCATGCCTACCCTTCGTCGAAGCTCGGCTACATCTACACCCTTTGCGTATATATTTTCTTTATCAAGGGTGATTTGACCATCAATGCTGCATGAATCCACTAAGTCATTCATACGATTAAAGCACCGCAGCAAGGTTGATTTACCACAGCCACTGGGGCCAATAAAGGCTGTCACTCGATTACGAGGGATCTGCATATTGACACTATTTAAAGCCCTCTTACCACCATAATACAAGTTCAACCCATTTACCTCTACAGCAATGCGCTCTTGCTCCATGCGCAATCCCTGGGGGGCATTAATGGCTAAACTAAAGTTGGTCTTGTGCTCAGCATGCATCATATTTACTCTCATTAATTAACTCTCCAAAGCCTTATATTTTTCTCGTAAACGGTTACGAATAGCTACTGCAGACAAGTTTAATAGGGCAATAACCAACACCAGCAAAAAGGCAGTTGCATAGACCAAGGGTCTCGCTGCTTCTACATTTGGACTTTGAAAACCCACGTCATAAATGTGAAACCCAAGGTGCATAAACTTTTGGTCCAAGTGCAAGTAGGGGTAGTTGCCGTCTAACGGCAAAGAAGGGGCTAATTTAACAACACCTACAAGCATCAAAGGCGCAACCTCACCCGCGGCACGTGCCACAGCCAAAATAACACCTGTCATTATTGCCGGACTCGCCATTGGCAACACTACTCGCCATAGAGTTTCAGACTTGGTGGCACCTAAAGCTAAGCTACCTTCACGCACCGCACGTGGAATACGCGACAAGCCCTCTTCTGTAGCAACAATAACTACAGGGACGGTCAATAAGGCCAAGGTTAGCGATGCCCAAAGCAAACCTGGGGTACCAAAAGTAGGCGCCGGGGCTGCAGCAGCAAAAAATAATTCATCTATATTGCCACCCAAGAAATAGATAAAGAAACCCAAGCCAAATACCCCATAAACAATAGAAGGTACGCCTGCCAGGTTGTTAACTGCTATGCGAATAATTCGTGTAACTAGGCCTTGCTTGGCATACTCACGTAAATACACTGCTGCCACCACACCAATCGGTGTCACCATAACTGACATCAACAACACCATGAGTACAGTGCCGAAAATAGCTGGAAAAACACCCCCTTCGGTATTGGCTTCGCGTGGTTCTGTGCTTACAAATTCCCATATTTTTGACATATAAAAGTTAACTTTTGCCATGCTAGTCATGGCGTTTGGGCGGTATGCACGCACTACTTTTGATAGGTTAATTTCTATTTGTGTGCCAGACATAGTTTCTGCAATCATGCTATCTCGCTCAAACGCTGCATAGAGGTCTATCAGTTGTTGCTGTAAGCCTGTATATCGTCTATCTAACTGCCTGCGCTCTGCCTCAAGTTCCGCTTGCAGTAAAGGTGTTAATTGGTTTTCTAATTCAAGGCTACGATGTTTTAGCCGCAAGCGCTCCATGCCATGGTTAATTTCTCCTATGGCTCCTTTTTCAATCGTTTGAATGTCGTCATAAATATTTAAGCTACGCTGCACACGCTCTTGCATCAGCTGCCACATTTCCTGATCGGCTTGCTTGCCTTGGTTGGCGACCACTGTTCCAGCCTGTTTTATAGCCACTAGTCGACCATAAAAGTTACCCCATTCGCGCCGCTCAAGAGCCATTAGCTCTTGTGGGTAGGTGATCTGGCGTAAGCTTTGTTCTAGCACCCAAACAAAGTCCGCTCTGGTAACATCTCTATTACCTGTTTTTATGAGCAAGCGTTTAGCACTTTCCTGGCTTGCTGGAAGCACAACACCTGAGCCACGCAGCTGTTCCGCGCTAACCAGTTCGTCATCAACAATACTGCCAATTAAACTAGTGATTTGCTGCTGCCCCTGCACGTGCGCCTGTAATATTGGTGCAGGCCAAAAATGTCCTAAGCCACGCACGGCAATTAGGGCCAGCACACCCACTACCATGATGACATTAATAGATACGGCTGCGCCGTTAAGCCAAATCCAAGGCAAACCGCTAGCGAACCATTGTTTTATACCAATTCTCATTATTTGTAACTCTTACAGTGAACCGTACTTTTGTCGCAACCGTTGGCGCACAACTTCGGCTAACGTATTAACAATAAAGGTAAAGGCAAACAAAACTAAAGCAGCTAAAAATAATATTCTAAAGTGAGACCCACCCACTTCTGATTCTGGCATTTCAACCGCAATGTTAGCCGCTAAGGTACGCATACCCTCAAAAATATTCATGTCCATAATAGGGGTGTTACCTGTGGCCATTAAAACGATCATGGTTTCTCCTACTGCACGCCCCATACCAATCATTACTGCTGAAAAGATACCCGGACTTGCTGTGGGTATCACTACGCGAGTGAGCGTCTGCCAAGGTGTGGCTCCAAGGGCCAAGCTTCCTTGGCTTAGATGTTTTGGCACACTAAAAATGGCATCTTCAGTAATAGAAAAAATAGTAGGAATGACAGCAAATCCCATAGCAATACCTACCACCAGAGCGTTGCGTTGATCGTAATTAATCCCTAAATCTTCGCTCACCCATTGGCGCATATTACCGCCAAAAAAACTCGCCTCTAGGCCATCACTAATAGGCATAGACAGCCAAGCCAAGCCAAGCACTATGGGAATAATAAGCAACACATCCCAACCTTCAGGGAGCTGGCACCAAGCTTCTTTAGGCACCTGCGCCCAAAGGTACGCAAAAACTAAGGTGCCCAAAGGCACCACTACTAGTAAGGTAAACACACTCGCTAAATTCGTTTCTACAAAAGGGGCTAACCACAGGCCAGCCAAAAAACCCAAAATAACTGTGGGTAATGCTTCCATCAACTCAATTAATGGTTTCACCTTACGACGCATTGCAGGAGCCATAAAATAAGCCGTATAGATCGCACCACAAATCGCCAAAGGTGTTGCCATTAACATGGCGTAAAAAGCCGATTTTAAGGTGCCAAAAGCCAATGGCATAAGACTGTATTTTGGCTCAAAGTCGTTAGATGCTGCTGAGGATTGCCAAATGTACTTAGGGTTTTCATAACCTTCGTACCAAATTTTGTGCCACAACGCTTTCCAAGATGTATCTGGATGCTTGTTTTCTACTTTCCAAAAACTCAACTGCCCTGCGTCATCCTCTACCAACATGGCATTCGCTCGAGGCGACATAGCCATGAAATGAATAGGCTCTTGCGTGAGCTTTTCACTATGTACCTGAACTCCCGCAGAGGCACTAAACAAAGTAATATTTCCATTGATATCTGCTGAAGTAAAACTGCGGCGCCGGTGTTCCATAGCCAATATCTGAGCACCTTCTTGTTGTGCAAAATCGCGTATATGCCTCAAAGTCCATTGGTTTTCTTGATCTCGCACCATAAACCATTGGCTAATGGCGCCACTTACATCAGCCACAGTTAGGGTTGACCCACCTAGCAGTAACTGAGCATCACTTAGCGCATAATTAGACAGTTTATGCACCGCATGTAAACGTGGTTTTTCTAGGTTGCGCAGATCCAAAATTGTTAAGTTAGCATCTTGATCAATGGCCATTAACCAGCGTTGATCAGGTGAAAGTAGTAGCTTAAATGGCATAGAGCTCAAAGCAGGTAACTCATATACTTTTTCGCTTACTTCCAGAGTTTCAGTAATAAAGTTTTGCTCTTTGCTTAGTTTAATCAATGACAGTTGGCGATTAGCATTTGCTGCCACAATAATGAGAGCCTCTTCTGCATCCCTAATTGCCAACACCATGGGTTCATCAAAGCCTGCAGGCAGATCAATGGCTTTTTTGCCATAGGGATAAAGCAAACTTGGGGTGATTAGGCGTTCATCATTAGGATATGTGATGTCGTAGTCTGGCTTTGCCACTAGAATTTTGCCCTGCTTGCTGGCTACCACAAATAATCGACTAACATTGCTATCTAGCGCAAACGCACTCATTGTGCCCGGCTCACTAAAGGCTAGTTTATCCGTAGCCTTTATACGCCCGTCTTCAGTGGCAAAAAAATACACACTAGCGTCACGAGATAGTTTAAAGCCCACCTCATTTTGCTCTTCAACACCTAAATGCAAGCTAGGTAGGTTTGGGCCCACGCTATAGGTGCTGTACTGCTCGTTCCATGGGCTAATGCTAGCCCCCTTAAATAAGGGGACTACTTCATAAGTCAGGTACACAAAAATGAGCAGAATAGCCACGATCACGCTCATACCCCCTATGCCAACAAACATAGTCGTAAGGCGGTCTTTCATAGCCCTTAGTTTACGGTATCGTCGTAAGGCTGGGGTGTTAAAGTCTAGTTTTGGAGCAATTATAGATGTCTTTTCGTTCATGCTGGTTAGTCTAATGGGCCTATATGACAGCAATATGACAAGCTTGTCGTATTAGCGTAAATCTATTTTTTTAACAGGCATTAAAAAGGGCCTGCTCTTTGACGACCAGGCCCTTGTGGCACTGACTAATACAACAATCTAACGTTGAGGTTAGTTTAGCCCAAGCTCATTAAGGTACTTTTCTACCACCTTAAGGGGTAGTGGAATATAACCATCTTTCACCACAACCTCTTGGCCAGCCTTGGACATGACAAGCTTAACAAACTCACGTTCTAGTGGAGATAGGCCATAGTTAGGTGCTTTATTAACGTATACGTATAGAAAGCGAGATAGTGGGTAAGTGCCATTCACTGCGTTAGCAGGAGTCGCTGCAACATAATCAGGGCCCTTCTTAGATATAGGGATGGCACGAACAGATGAGGTTTTATAGCCTATACCAGAGTAGCCTATACCATTTAATGATGTTGCCACTGACTGAACGACTGAGGCCGAACCTGGCTGTTCGTTCACAGAACTTTTGTAGTCCCCTTTGCAAAGTGCTTTTTTCTTAAAGTAACCATAGGTGCCAGATACAGAATTGCGTCCATAGATTTGAATGTCTTGGTTACCTAGAGCACCCATAACACCCACCTGTTTCCATTTTACGATATCTGCTTCGCCACCACATTTTCGGGTTGCAGAAAAAATAGCATCAACATCGGCAATCTGCATCCCTTTAACTGGGTTATCTTTGTTAACAAACACAGCTAAAGCATCTATAGCAACCGGAATAGCTGTCGGTTTATAACCATACTTAGCTTCAAAGGCCTGTAGCTCGTTATCCTTCATCTTGCGGCTCATAGGCCCCAAATTAGAGGTGCCTTCAGTTAATCCTGGAGGCGCAGTAGAGGAACCAGCGGCCTGAATCTGGATATTAACATTAGGGTAGTTACGCTTAAACTCTTCCGCCCAAAGAGTCATTAGGTTGGCAAGGGTGTCAGAACCCACGGAGGATAAGTTTCCTGATACTCCGCTAACTCTTTTATAAGTTGGTAGGTTGGAATCTAGCAAGTCAGATGCAAGTGCGGTAACTGAAAGGGTGCTAGCAACTAACGTTATGGCAGTTATAAATTTCTTGGCTTTCATAGTTTACTCCTAAGGTTTGAATACAGTTCAACTTAGGAGCTATTCTAGAAGCAGAATGTGACAACCAGATGACACATGAAATAATGTTAGCGTTAACCACAGGGCTGAGGCGTAGGTTGGCCTGCCTTACCTGGCATAACAAGGCCTAGGGTGCTTTGGCGCCATGGCGCCATGGCGCATTAACAACATCGGGCATAGCCACCCTAAGCTAAGCCAATAATATAGGAAAATTTTGACGTATTTTAAATCTATTTCCGGGTCTAAATAGCTAGGCTGATGTTGCAGCAGCTCCTGTACCTTTGCCTTAGCACGGCACCAGTGATACATAGACCCAGCCTCTTGCCATACGATCGGCTCTTCACGGCTTGCAAGTTTTGGGTAATAATAATCCCGTTCCATAGACACCATGGTTTCTGGCGCATCTATAAAATGGCCAGATCCAGAAACAGCTGCTTTAATAGTCAGGGGGTAGATATTAGTATCCGTTGGTAAGAGTGTAAGGGCAGTTTCAGTAATTAGACTAGTATACAGTTGCCTATGCCCATGTTCGCTGCGGGCAGCCCAAGCTTAAAGCAACGGTACCAGTTGTCTGAAGATGGCCTAAATGCACCCGAGAATCTTGGCCAAGCACTAAACCTCAGCATTCCTTTGTTATGTGAAGAAATAGATCTGGACTTGTGGCAACTCTGGAGCCGAGACCAGCCACTTGCCAACCCTCACCATATGATTGAAGATGCCAATGTGCGGGTTCAAGCTGCCATTGACGGCCAAGGCATTATGCTGGCAGATGCTTTAATGCAAACTGAGAGCAACAATCACAGCCTGGTCCTCATAAGTAATCACCAATTATTTGGCTATGGATATGTTATTACCCCACACTCATTCCACCCACAGGTATATTTCCTAATGCAGCGGTTACAAACTTATGAAGACTTACTTTAACTAGTGATATCAGTGAAAAAACTAGCTATAGTGAGCGATCATTTTTTCACCATAGTTTGTCATATGCCTACTAAGTCAGAAAATATCACCGGCATGTTATTCATGACCCTATCGATGGCGTCATTCACTCTAGCCGACCTAACCTTAAAATGGGCTTGTGAACTCCTTCCCACCGGGCAGGTCATGTTTATTTTGGGCTTGGGTTGCTGTGGTCTGTTTTGGTCTATCGCAAAACGGAAGCACGAAAAAGTGTTAACTAGTCAATTTTTTATGCCCGCGGTGTTGCTGCGAACAGTGGGTGAAGGCGTTGCGGTGATATTCATTTTTCTAGCGCTCATCCACTCGGCGTTTACTTCCGTAGCCGCTATTTTACAAACCCTGCCGTTATTAATGACTTTAATTTCATTCATATTTTTAGGCGAAAAAGTGGGTATACATCGCCTTTTAGCGGTGACCATTGGGTTTACTGGGGTATTACTTATTATCCGGCCTGGTGCAGATAGCTTTGATGTATTTTCTCTTTACGCAGTGCTGGCAGTCATCGGTATGGCTATGCGTGATGTAGGTTCACGCTTATCGCCAGTCACTATGTCTGCTTCTATGCTGGCACTATATGGCTCTATGACGTTTGTGCTTATTGGCTTAGTTATGATGTGGTTTGGAGGAGTGAAAACACCTTCGATAGAGGCTAGTGGTTATCTGATAGGTATGATTTTATTTGCTTCCAGTGGCAGCTATTACGCCACTAAAGCAATGCGATCTGGAGAGATCTCAATTATTAGCCCATTACGTTACACGCGGTTATTATTTGGCATGATGGTAGGCGTATTTATTCTTAATGAAAAAGTAGACCAATATATGCTTTTGGGTTCAGCCATTGTGGTTACCGCGGGGCTTTATGTTTTGTTTAGAGAACAACTACATAGAAGACAAGGGTAGTTAATTATATTGTGGCGTCAAAATTCATCGTTTTTAACTATTTAAAACCCTAAAAACCCACACTAACGCGATCGCAGCAAACGAGTTAAAAAGATTGTAGTATAAGGCCACCAGCCAAAATGGGGCTTACCTATAGCAATGCACTACAACTTTACACTACTGTCAGGCCTTCACAAAGGCGCACTGCTCATCCTATTGTCTGAGCTGGCATTGGTACTAACAGGGGTGATGATTCACGAACTTGTTAAACAAGTCCCCATAGAAGTACTGGTGTTGGCTCGCAACGCCATAGGTTTATCATTCTTTGTACCTTGGTTATTGCGCAATGGCAGGCGTTCCATAGCCACGGCGCAGTTGCCACTGCACTTAGTGCGATCCCTTGTTGGAATCGTAGCCATGTACTGCCTGTTTTATTCTTGGGCACATTTACCCCTAGCCCAAGCAGCCCTGCTCAAACAAACAGCGCCTTTATTTATTCCTATTGTGGGGTTTATTTGGCTTA
>Ga0307997_10001306_pt1 | contig 11695 bp, 10 predicted proteins | sample Davwhametageno36_FD_203165 | JGI IMG/M metagenome (GOLD analysis project Ga0307997, IMG submission 203165) | Marine microbial communities from Davis Island wharf, Antarctic Ocean - #36 | ecosystem: Environmental > Aquatic > Marine > Unclassified | place: Antarctic Ocean: Davis Island wharf...
CGCATTTCTTCGGCCAGCGCACGAAGGTGCGCTGCACTGAGGTGGCCATAGGTATCTTGGATCTTGTGCAGGTGTTCGATCAACAAATCCGCACGGCGTGGTTCTGTGCCAAGCAATGCTTTGACTTCGTTCCATGCCTGATCGGTCAATTGACGGCCTTTGGTGTGGTGACGCCCTTTGCCTTTGCCAGATTTCCAAACGCCATCACCGTGTTTTTTCAGTGTATCAGTGGCCATGTGCTGTCTCCGCAGTCAAAGTCGATCAATAATTGAAGGTTTGGTAGCAGGATTTGGTCGGATGATTACCCTCAAAAACGACAGTTCAGGGTGGGTTTCAGATCACTTGGCCTTGGGTTCAGCACGAATAGGATGCAAGGTTTCCTAAAGTGAACGGCTGGTGGGCGTGAAAGCATTGCTTATTGTTGAAAACGGGGGGTTATAAAGTTGGTGCCTAATTAAGAGAGCTCAGAACATGCGCCCGATGATGACCTTTGCATTTGCAAGCCTTTTGCCAGCATTTTTGTTGGTTCTTGCGAGTGGGTTTGGCGGCATTTTTCCATTTGCCAGTGTCCTGAGCATTACCGTCGTGGTTTTCATTTTGGATCGCATTTCAAATGTCGGACCCGTCGAAGTTTCCGCCGATAGTGGACATGATTTGTCTTTGCTGATTGGCGTTGTTCATTTCGTTGTTTTGCCAATGAGTATTTGTGGGATCGCGCAAGCAGGCCACTTGTCGACCTTGGACCGGCTTCTTATCTTTATCTGCGCGGGGCTGTGGTTAGGCCAAGTCTCAAACTCGAACGCACATGAGTTGTTTCATAGATCTTCAAGCGGGCCACGCCAGTTGGGTGTTGCAATTTATTGCTCGCTCTTGTTTGGACACTATGCAAGTGCCCACCCCAAAGTGCATTATGTTTACGTTGCAACGGATCGTGATCCAAATTCTGCGCAATCTGGCTAGGGTTTCTATCGCTTTTTAATACGGGCATGGTTGGGCGGGTTTCATGAGGGACTGGTGGCCAAAACACTGCACTTGGGGGCAAAACAAGTACTGTCACGTTGGTCTCATCCCTATGTTGGATACACAGCAGGTGGGGTTTTGACAGTTTCTGCCTCTTTGGTCATCGGCGGGTTTACAGGCCTAGGCAAGCTGTTGGCCCTTGCAGCCGATGCGCAGATCCAGTTGTTTCTGTCCGATGACTTCCAGCACTATGGCCTTCGTCGTGAGATGCTGGAAGGTGGCCGACCCGAACTTATTGGCCCATGTCACTCTTGGAACGCGCCGCATTGGTATTCCAGCGCGATGATGCTGAATGCGCCACGCCATTCTGATCATCACACACGACCAAGCCGAAGCTTTCCATCATTGGGATTGGATGAAAACACAATGTCAATGCTGCCCCAACCTTTGTCTGTGATGGCTTGTTTAGCCCTGGTGCCAATTATCTGGCGCAGGGTTATGGATCGCTGTGTGGCAAAGTGGATGGCCCTGGAGATGATACGTTTTTACAAACTGATATTACGGATTTTGCTAACGGGTTTTGTTTTGATTGGCGGAGGCGCAAATGCTGAAACGATGACTGCATCGGAGTTTGACGCCTATACCAAAGGTAAAACGCTTTTCTTTGGTCAAACAGGAAAACCATATGGGGCAGAACGGTATCTGGAAAACCGTCGGGTTCAGTGGTCATTCTTGGATGGTATCTGCAAAGATGGCTACTGGTATGAAGAGGCCGGCGAGATTTGCTTTATTTATGAAGGTAAAAATACACCTCAATGTTGGACATTTGAAGAAGGCCCCAGCGGTTTGATTGCGCGTTTTAGTGGTGATCCTCAGAAAGTTGACCTGTATGAAGTGCAAAATTCGGATCAGGAAATGATCTGTTTAGGGCCTCAAGTAGAGGTTTAAGTGGCGCACGTTGTTTGATCCACACGCAGCCGCTCACTAAGTGAGCAGCGGCTATGCGCATTCAGCATTGGTAACTCAGAGCGGTGCATTTTAGTTGGACCACACGGGACGGGCCCGTCATTCGAAGATTTCGAAAAGGTTTCAAAATGTTAGTACAATCTACAAACGCGCAAATCTATTTTGGTGGCTTTACAGCAGTAATTTCATCTTTTTTTGTAAAGATAATCGAAAATAGCGTGATGGCACGTTCTGCTGAAGTGCGTAGCGAACAAATCGCAGCTTTGAACGCAAAATCAGATGCTGAACTCGCAGCTATGCGGCTTAACCGCAGCGACATCGCTCTTCATGTGTTCCGCGATCGTTTGTACATCTAAGACAGTGCAAATCTATCACTCGCGGTATTGACAGTGGATGCGGGTCGGGCCAACGCTGCGGCTATGTTTGACCTACGACCAGTTGGATACGTGATAGGCCTTTTGGTCACTATGCTTGGCTTTGCCATGCTGCTTCCTTTGGTTGTGGATTTGGGCGAAGGAATGGGCCACTGGCCCGCCTTTGCCGAAAGCGCGATGATCACCATTTTAGTTGGTGGTATCTTGTCGCTCAGCTGCGCGAATGCGGTGCGCCAAGGGCTGACAATTCAGCAAACCTTTATTCTCACAACTGGCGTTTGGTTGATGCTGCCTATTTTTGGGGCGCTTCCATTTGTATTTGGTGCCACCGAAGCACGCTATGTAGACGCATTTTTCGAGGCGATGTCAGGGCTTACGACCACAGGTTCAACCGTGTTCTATGGTTTGGAAACATTGCCTAAGGGCTTGTTGTTGTGGCGGGGTATCCTCCAATGGCTAGGTGGCATTGGTATCATTGTTGTGGCCATGGTGTTCTTGCCAGAGTTGCGCGTTGGTGGAATGCAAATTTTCCGATCCGAAGGTTTTGATACCTTGGGGAAAATTCTTCCTCGTGCCACGGAAATTGCGAGCCGAATTTCTGTAATCTATGTTGGCCTAACAGCAATCTGTGCAATCTTTTACATGGGGTTCGGTATGAACCCCTTTGACGGAACTGTTCACGCGCTAACCACTGTTTCTACGGGTGGGTTTTCGACTTACGACGCTTCATTCGGGGCTTTCTCTGGCCCGATGGAGTATGTTGCAACGGTCTTTATGATCCTTGCTGCGCTTCCTTTTGTACGCTACGTACAATTGCTGAATGGCAGTGCGTTGCCCTTATGGCGTGATCCACAGATCCGCGCGTTCCTCGTGGTTATAGCGTTTGCAGCTGGGGTTGTCGCGATAACACTGATGACAATTTTTCCGCACAACCCAGAGCAAGCTGTTCGCGAAGCGTTGTTTAATATCACCTCAATCATCTCGGGTACAGGCTACGCTAGTGTGGATTACATGGGTTGGGGATCTTTCGTGATCTCGATCTTCTTTTTTGTGGGATTGATTGGTGGCTGCGCGGGATCGACTGCCTGTTCGGTCAAGATATTCCGCTACCAATTGCTATTCGCATCGATCCGCGCACAACTGCTAAAAACACGTAGCCCGCATGGTATCTTCACACCGCGCTATGCAGGGCGACCTGTTGGTGATGATGTATTAAGTTCGGTAATCTCCTTCTTTACATTTTTCGTGGTGACGCTGGGTGTTTTAGCGGTCGCATTGGGCATGACTGGTTTGGATTTTGTTACTTCGGTCTCTGGGGCCGCGTCCGCACTCGCAAACATCGGCCCAGGCCTTGGTGATCAGATCGGACCCGCGGGTAATTTCTCGGGCCTGAATGACACCGCCAAATGGTTGCTTGCGGCCGGAATGCTGATTGGTCGGCTAGAGTTGATGGTCGTTTACGCTCTGCTTACCGTTCATTTTTGGAAGGCCTAGATGTCCAAACTATCAAACACGCTGTCCCGTCCTCTAGGGGTGCAAATTTCTCACATGTTGAAGGATCGCGGAGTTGATGTAATCTTTGGGATACCCGGCGTACACAATCAAGAAATGTACCGAGGCATTGAAGAGGCTGGGATTACCCATGTTTTAGCACGTCATGAACAGGGCGCTGGTTTTATGGCCGACGGCTATGCCCGTGCCTCGGGCAAACCTGGAGTGGCCTATGTGATTACTGGCCCGGGTCTGTGCAATATCATGACGCCAATGGGGCAAGCCTATTCAGACTCTGTTTCAATGCTGGTAATTTCATCGTGTTTGGATGAAGTGTCTGTTCGGAAGGGCCAACTTCACCAAATGAAAGATCAACGGGCTGCGGCTGAGACCGTTTGTGATTGGTCTAATGAGGCTGGATCAGCCGATGCTGCATACACCTTGATCGATCGCGCCTTTGCAGAATTCCAAAATGCGCGTCCACGCCCTAAACACATACAGGTACCCATTGCCCTACTAGAAGGGCAGGCTGCCCCCCTCGCTCGTAATTTGAGTTTGCCAAGCAATCAAAACGTCGACGGAGATGTCATTCACGACGTCTTTACTCGGTTGCTCTACGCACAGTACCCACTGATTATTCTAGGCGGTGGCGTTGCAAATGGTGAATGCGAGGGTGTTGCAAAAGCGATGCGCACCATCGGTGCCGCCAGTATGGTTAGTACTGCAGGTCGTGGATTGGTCGATCCTGTTGACCCATTCACATTTGGTGCCTGTTTAGCGCGCCCTAGCAGTGCCGAGGTCGCAGCGAAGGCTGATTTGGTTGTCGCGGTTGGTTGTGAACTTGCAGAGGTTGATCTTTGGCGCAGCGAACTTGGACACGCAGCACCTTTGATCCGTGTGGACTTGGACGCGAGTGTGGGTACAGCAGACCCCAAAACATCGATGTTTGTGCAATCAGACGGTGCAAGTTTTATTCTGGCTTTGGCAGATCAGTTTGACGAACCTCTGAATACAGAATGGAAAGCTGACAATGTTATGATGTGGCGCGCGCGTTGGCGCTCCGAAGTAATTTCGGAACGGCCAAACATTGCTCCGGTCATTGAGGTGCTCAAGGCTGCAGTACCAGACGACACGATGATCTATTCAGATATGACACAATTGGCCTACGCTGCAGTTGAGTTGTGGGACATGGCCTTGCCAAAGCACTGGCATCATCCTTCTGGGTTTGGAACCCTTGGCTATGCCACGCCAGCTGCGATTGGTGGGGCCATTGCGCGTCCAAGCAAGCCGACTATGGCCATCATTGGTGACTACGGGTTTCATTACACCATGGCTGAGCTAGGTGTCGCAGTTGAATTGGGGCTAAGCATACCCATCGTTCTGTGGGACAACGCGAAATTGGGTGAGATAGAAGACAGCATGACTGCGGCCCAGATCGCGCCTAATGCTGTTATCGCGCACAATCCTGACTTTTGTAAACTTGCAGAAGCGTTTGGCGCAAATACATCTGCGCCAGAAAATTTGATTGAGTTGGACAAGGCGGTTCAATCAGCGTTCAATGCCGATGGACCAACCCTAATTTACGTAACACCCAAAATCTTGGCCTGAATTATCTTCATCTTAACAGACAAACTCGGGGGTTTGGGGCAAAGCCCCAAGGTGTTATCTCCAGCAGCTGACCAGAACAGTCATGCTGCGCGCAGCTACAGAAATGTCTTCTGCAGCCATCTGTTCTGTTGAATTGGCTGTTTGGCTCGATTTTCCAGCATCACTCAAGGCTGCCTGAACAGTTTCACGATCTAGCGAAAAGGCAACGTCAGCAGGCAATTGTGGGCCAGTCGATAGTGCTGGAAGCAACATGCCCAACACACCACCAGTTGGATCCAAAATTGGACCGCCGGCATCGCCAGCCAGAGCGGTTAGCGCCATACGGTTCAGGTATTCCTCGCCGCGCAAACCGCGCAGATCAGACAACGTTTCGTCGGTGACTGAATGAGAGTCCAATACACCTTCATAGCTGTAACCCGCCACTGCTATTTCAGTGTTTAACCGCGGTGTTTGCGCGCTGAATGCTGCAACGTTTAAAGGAGATAGTGCCTCATTTGGTGTCAAAACCGCTACGCCGTTGTTTGATGTTGAAACCAAGGTGGCCTCATATAAATCGTCAATGGTAATGCGGGCGCAGCTGTCGACAGCGTCTGTTGTTGTGACAACAGTGCTGCGGCTATCGATATAAAACCCTGAACGGGAAACCGCAGGCTTGCTAACTTCAAGGCCAAAAACTAAATCGATGGCTTGATCCTCATCAGACCCTGCTGTTGGGTCCAAAACTGCAGCTGACCGGACCAAACTTTTGTCCATTTCACCAATCAAACGACGGCGACGTTCTTCGTCACCAGCAGGCCACATCCAGGTGAAACCTTTGATTTAACCGTTGGCCAGGCTAATGGGAGTTTCGCTCACCATGGTGGCGTTTTCACCTATTAAGACAAAGCTGTTATTTTTACGCTCACGTGGGCCGTCCAGTGGAACTGCTTCTAGTGTCTGCATGGTGTCGTAGAGACTATAGAGTGTGTTTTGATCACCCGGCTGGCTGACAAGTAAAACGCGCGCGCCGGTGTCATCCACAGACTTATACTGAGCAAAAGGTGACTCATATTTCTCAAATGCAACTTCGAGCGTTGGAAGCTTAATTTCGATAACTGCAGCGTCATCGCGAACAACCTCGAGGCCCAGGCCATCAAAGATTGAGTTATATTTTTTCAAAATTTCAGCACGTTGTGTGGTCGTTAAAATGCCAGCAGTATCATAGCTATTTGCTTCTTGCCATGCAGCCATCGAATTACGTGTGCCACGACCGAACGACCCATCAATTGCTGCGTTGTAAAAACCAGCCCACTGTAACAGACGTTGCAATTTTTTCTTTTCTTCCCGGCTCAGTGCACCTTTGCTACGCTGAGCTTCGGCAGGTGTTTCGCCAGCGGGTTCAACGAGCTCAACCTCAACAAGGGATGTTGGCTCCGCTGTTGGTGTTTCGTCAGCATCTACTATTTGTGTCTCAGCTTCGATCGGAGCAGGGGCTACCTCAAGGTCTAGGATATTTGCTCCAACCGGCCAAAATTGTTGACGCAGGCTTGAGGATTCTGCGATGACTGCGACGCGTGGGATTAGTCCGTCGCGGTGATAAGGCAGTAACGCCGTCTCAGCATCCGCACGTGTGTAAGGACCTAATGCAATACCATGCCAACCGCCGCCTAGAGCGAAGCCATTAACATCTTCTAGAATTTCAGCATAGCCACGCGCAGCTTCTGTGCCGGCACGCAAACTAGATTGAGCTTCAATTTAAATCCATACGACTTCATGGGCTGATTGTGCTGCCTCTGGCATTGCCCAAGCCCACAGTACCAAAGTTAGAGAAAGGAGATTACGCACAATTTTGTGAATCAATGTGCTGGATACCTTGCAATCATTTAGTTTCGGTTAAATAAGCAGGAATTCGCTGCAATTGCCATAAGCTAAGTGACATAAAAAGAATGCTTTGGGTGCAATTGACCACAGTTGTTGAGAAGCTTAGGTAAGACGCGGCTTATAATGCCGATTGCAACGGCGAATTGAACCGCATTTCGATACAGTCAGGACATGTCCATGAACAGCACAACACCGCGATCCTTTCAGGAAATCATCCTGCGTCTTCAAGGGTATTGGGCCTCTAAGGGCTGTGCCATTTTACAGCCATACGACATGGAAGTTGGGGCCGGGACATTCCACCCAGCGACGACACTACGCAGCTTGGGGTCAAACCCTTGGGCCGCCGCTTATGTGCAGCCCTCACGCCGCCCAACAGATGGGCGCTATGGTGAAAATCCGAACCGCCTGCAGCATTATTATCAATACCAAGTGCTGATCAAACCCAGCCCACCCAATTTGCAAGAATTGTATCTCGGATCCCTTGCTGCCATCGGCGTCGACATGGACCTTCATGATATTCGTTTTGTAGAGGACGATTGGGAAAGCCCAACTCTTGGCGCGTGGGGCCTTGGATGGGAAATCTGGTGTGATGGCATGGAAGTTTCACAGTTCACTTATTTCCAACAAGTCGGCGGCCATGACTGCACGCCTGTGTCTGGCGAGTTGACATACGGTCTTGAACGCCTCGCGATGTACATTCTGGAGTGTGACCACGTGATGGACATGCCCTTCAATGACCCTGATGCACCAATTCCCATGAAATACAGTGACATCTTTAAGCAAACCGAAGAAGAATATGCCCGGTGGAACTTTGATGTGGCTAACACCGAAGTGTTGTTACGTCATTTTGAGGAGGCTGAGGTTGAATGTCAGGCCATCCTTTCACAAGCATTTGACGATCCAAAAACTGGTAAGCGTATCATCATGGCACACCCTGCCTATGACCAATGCATCAAAGCTAGCCACATCTTCAACTTGTTGGATGCGCGCGGCGTAATCTCTGTCACTGAGCGTCAGGCATACATTGGTCGTGTCCGTTCGCTTTCTAAAAAATGCGCAGATGCATTTGTCCAAACCCGCGCTGGCGGCTTTATCGAGGCGGTGGAATAATGGGAAAGTTTTTAGCAGTGTTGTTACTTGGAAGTGCCGTGATTGCAGGGGCATCTATGTATTATCTGCAGGTTTATGGCCTGTACGACGAAGTCCAAACAAGAGATGTTCAACTTGTTTCGGTTGTGGATGATCTGCCGGAAACGATCAGCTTTGATAACTTCCAAGCCATCGATTCACAAAGTTCACCAATACGCTATCGCGCATGTTTCACAACAGACCTTAGCATACCATTGTTAAGCGAAACGTATGTTGGTTTGGAAAAGGCGTCCCCGCGCAACGCTCCAAAATGGTTCGACTGCTTTGATGCAGCCGCAATCGGTGCAGAGTTGGCGGCAGGAACAGCTGTTCCTTTTCTTAGCCAGAAAAACGTCCACTTCGGCGTTGACCGCATCGTTGCCATCACGGACGACGGACGTGGCTATATATGGCACGATCTCAATGACTGCGGCGACAAAGCCTATGATGGCACTATCGTTGGCGAAGAATGCCCAGGACGGGAAGCAACAGAATGACTGATCTATTAATCGAACTTTTCTCCGAAGAAATTCCGGCCCGTATGCAGACACGTGCGGCCAATGATCTAAAGAAACTTGTTACTGATGGTATGGTGGAGGCTGGCTTAACCTATGCCTCAGTCGCCGCGTTTAGCACGCCGCGCCGCCTAACGCTGACCGTTGAAGGTATGCTTGATGCGTCGGCAACAATTGTCGAAGAACGCAAAGGCCCAAGGGCCGATGCCCCTGAAAAAGCAATCGAAGGTTTCTTGCGCGGTGCAGGTTTGACCCGCGGCGATCTTGAGGAACGTGAAACGCCCAAGGGGAACATCTTTTTCGCCAAGATTACTAAAGAGGGACGCCCCGCCGCAGATATCGTGGCTGAGGTTTTAGAGCGTACAATCCGCAATTTCCCATGGCCGAAATCCATGCGTTGGGGAAAAGGGACGTTGAAATGGGTGCGCCCGCTGCACTCTATTCTATGCATCACCAGCTCTGAAGAAGGCGCAACTGTTGTGCCGCTTCAGGTCGATGGGATCATCTCTGGGAATACGACCCATGGCCACCGTTTCTTGTCTCCAGATAGTATCACTGTGAACAACTTTGATGACTACACTAGCAAACTGAAATCGGCACATGTGGTGCTTGATGCTCATGAACGGGCAGACGCAATTTGGAACGACGCGACCAATCAGGCTTTTGCAACTGGTTTTGAGGTTGTTGAAGACGCGGGTCTTTTGGCTGAGGTGGCAGGCCTTGTTGAATGGCCTGTTGTCTTGATGGGTGAGATTGGTGAGGATTTCTTGGGGCTACCAGCCGAAGTGCTGCAGACCTCGATGCGCGAGCATCAAAAGTTCTTCTCAGTACGTAACGCCAAAACGGGCCGTATTGAGCGCTTCATTACCGTGGCAAATTGCACAACAGCTGACAACGGTGCTACGATCCTTGCGGGCAACCAAAAGGTATTGTCGGCTCGTTTGGCGGATGCAAAGTTCTTCTGGGAAAACGACCTGCGCGTTGCAAAGTCAGATATGAGCGTTTGGTTGAAGTCGCTTGAAAACGTTACATTCCATAACAAGCTTGGCACCCAAGCAGAGTTGGTGAACCGCATGGCGACGTTGGCGCGTGAGTTGGCTCTGGCGGTTGGGGCAGACCCTGATATGGCCGAAAAAGCTGCGCGTTTGGCCAAAGCAGACCTAAGCTCTGAAATGGTCTATGAGTTTCCAGAACTTCAAGGGCTTATGGGGCGCTATTATATCGAAGCTTCAGGTCAAGACGTGCAAATTGCAGCCGCTGCTGAGGAACACTATGCACCACTTGGACCCTCTGATGACGTACCAACAGCTCCAGTTTCGATAACAGTAGCGCTCGCTGAAAAACTTGAAAAACTCAATGGATTTTGGTCCATCGATGAAAAGCCAACGGGTTCAAAAGACCCCTTCGCACTACGCCGTGCGGCACTTGGTATAATTCGAATTGTGATAGAAAACGATTTAGCACTGTCTTTGAATGCAGTGTTGTCAACAGAGCATGCAGATAGCATTCTTTCGTTCTTCCACGATCGCCTTAAAGTATACCTAAAAGATCAAGGCATTCGCCACGACATCATTGATGCCTGCATTGCAATGGACGGCAATGACGACATGAATCTTTTGGTGAAACGTGCACGGGCCTTATCTGAAACGCTGAAAACAGATGACGGTGAAAACCTGATCCAAGGGTTCAAACGTGCCAACAATATTTTGTTTCAAGCGGAAGCTGCGGACGGGGTTGAATACTCTTACGGTGCCGATGTGAAATTCGTAGAAACAGATGAGGAGCATACACTATTTGGTGCCCTTGATACGTCTGAGGCAACAATCAAACTTGCAATGGAGGCCCAAGACTTCGCATCTGCTATGTCTGCAATGGCAATGCTTCGCACGCCTATAGACACCTTCTTTGAGGCAGTACAGATTAACTCTGATAACCCGACGGTGCGCCGCAATCGCCTTAACCTTCTCAGTCGTATCCGTACGGTTTGCTCTTCGGTGGCGGATCTAACCAAAATCGAAGGCTGATTCCACTTCGTCTTACCAAATAAACTCCCGTGAACCGGCCCGTAGGGACGTGGGGGCTGGCCCCCTTGTTTTCTGCTCCCCGGTATACGCTAAATCCTTGATCGCCTGGGATTTAAGTCTATGCTGACATGGAAACCGGTAGGTGCTGCAATGCAGAATAATCCCGATACAACACTTGTTACGCAAACAGCTATAATGGCGGCGTCCACGCATGGCGGCCGTGCAAAATGCTTACAGCGTTTGATCCGTCTTGACCTGCCAGTGCCCAAAACGGTGGCGCTTAGTTTTTCGGCGGTCTCCAAAATTGCCAATGGTGAATTGCCAGATATTGAAGCCGTGCTTTCACAGTTCCCGAAAGATGCACTTTTGTGCGTGCGCCCGTCCTCAGAGGATGCGGATTGGGGTGGCCCCAGCGCTGTGCTCAATATCGGAATGAACGATTCTTCCTATGTAGACTTGTGCGCTCAACTAGGGACAGAGGGCGCAACTGCGATTTACACTCGGTTTGTTCAGTCCTACGCAATTAACGTTGCACGTCTTGATCCAGATATGTTTGACGATGTTGTCGCATCAGGTCCCGAAGGATTGTCAGAGACATTGCGTGCGTATGAAGCTGAAACAGATGAGAAATTCCCCTCCGACGTCGGTACACAACTTGCCGCTGTGCTGCGATCGATGGCACGTGCGTGGGATGGAACCTCTGCGCGCCTGCTTCGCCAAGGCAAAGGTGCACCTGCAGGTGCCGGTCTTGGTCTCGTGGTTCAACAAA
>Ga0307997_10001308_pt1 | contig 11692 bp, 5 predicted proteins | sample Davwhametageno36_FD_203165 | JGI IMG/M metagenome (GOLD analysis project Ga0307997, IMG submission 203165) | Marine microbial communities from Davis Island wharf, Antarctic Ocean - #36 | ecosystem: Environmental > Aquatic > Marine > Unclassified | place: Antarctic Ocean: Davis Island wharf...
AGCAATACAATAAATACGGGTATAATATGTGAGTCAAAGAGAATTTTTTTAAAATCGAAGGTTGAAAAAAGAAAAATTATTTCCAAACTTGATTTTTTCACTAGTATTTAATATTCAAATCCACACTTTTAAACGGTATTATCTTTGACCGATTTTTTATATTTAAAAATAATTTTTTTACTTACAATTTGTATTATATAGTCAACGGAGAAAGTATTTAGAGAATTTCACTATTATAAATACCTACTAACCTGCCCTTTTTTGAAAAAAGTTTTCACTCATAAAAAAAATTAGACGTTGCCTTGCTGAAATTTTGACCAATGTCACGGCATCTCTTCTCCCGCCTATCACGGCAGCATGAGAGCAGCAACGACAAGGAGCCACCGTCCGTTACCTTTCAGATGTGGATGCAAAGCTCGTTTTACGTGCTGAACAATGCTTTTACTCAAATCGATGCGTACTTGACGTATCGTACGGCTGTGCAGCACCTGTCAAGAGCGAGCGAGTTTGATGAAGCTTCAGGTACCTACGTGCTGACAGACGGTGATGCTCTGTCACCAGAGGATGTTGCTGCTTACTCACTTCCGTTTGAGTCGTTCAACAACGCTCTCCGTCACTCTGCATCTCTCTACAAAGCTGCTACGGAGGGTTCGGAGCTGTTAGATCGTGCTGCTCTTCCACTTGCGTCGCAAGAGGAAGCGGACAAGTTTGCGGCGACTTTCTTTGCTTGTCTTCCAACACCAATCATGTTCCCAATCGTAGAGGAGGCACCAGGAAAGGAGGAAGAAAAAAATAACAAGGGATCATTGGGCTCAAAAACAGGCAAGGGAGGAAAGGGAGGAAAGGGAGGAAAGGGTAAAAAAGGTGGAGCGGCTGCTGGCAAGAACGAACGAACCAAACGGAAAGAAAATATTGTTGCTACTTTAAGCCAGTACATAAGTGACACCCAGTTGCGACTTTTATCAGCAGGCGTGTTGTCTGAAATGGAGATCTACCAGCATGGCATGCGCCAGCTGTTCATATCATACATGACAGACGATGTTCTTACGGGTGAGCCACCGAGTTGGTCAAGTATTTGCTCAAATCAGCTTCAGCTGAAACCTGGCGATGCTGATACATGCTGTTGTGCTCTAAGAATTACTCCCGACTTAGTTCCACATCGTGAGTTCCAAGCACTGTTGTTGGCAGTCTCACCCTCGAGTGGGTGTCTTTTGTTTTCACAATTTCTGGAACTTTTATGGAGATGTGCTGCAATCTCTCCGTTTGCTCACGACGACGTGTTGGCTTTCAGTGATTCTGAAATTCTTGCAAATTTATTTCATCACGCTGGCATGCGTGCTGATCTTCCAGAGCATGGTGGTGCGAGAAGGAGAGAGGATGCCATGATGCGTGGTGGTAGTGGTAGTGGTAGTGGTAGTGGTAGTGTTAGTTTTGTTGGTAATTCTTCCAGCCATGACAATTCAAGAATGATACCCTCCTCACCCGTGTATCCTCGCTCTGGTTTTGCTGCATCTTCAGATTCAAGAATGGAGCAGTATGAAGACGAGTACGAGAGTGGAAAGCAAGAAGTGCGAGTCGAAGTTGCATTGCGCAGTCTCTTGGATCATTTGGAAAGTAATTTAAATCGACAAGAGGTAAGCATGCACAAATCACCTGGTTTTGGATTTCCAGCAGCAACGGAACTTCCACGTCGTACAATTGAGAGACAAGCAGTGAATCAAGTTTGGCATCCCATGCCTTGCGTCGTGCGTGAAGTGTGTCGTGCACCTGATGCACCACTCATTGTTGAAAATCTCATGGAGGCAGCTCTCTCTTATCATAACTCATCGCAGTATGATCTTGCCATCAACGCGTACATTTCAGCAAGAAGCGTGTGGTTGGAATTTCTAGAGCGATCGAACGAGGGGAAACGTGGTGATATTGCTGACAATGCTGCGGAGGGTGGTAATGGTGATGGTGAGGATGGTGGAGAAGAAAAGAATGAGAACAAAAAAGTCCAACGTGAAATTCCAGCCAGAGCAAGCGTTTTCATTCTCTGCAGCATCGGAAGCGTCCACGAGAGCGCCGGCAACGACGAGATGGCGCTGACGTGTTATTTAGATGCGCAAAGGACAGCGCTGGCAAGATTATCACACGATGATGCTGATATGGCAGTGGCGTACAGTCACTTGGGTAGCGTTTGTTACCATCTTGGGAGATTCACCACGGCATCCAGATGCTACCGCGTCGCTGTCTCCATTCGACATCATCTGCTTGGTCCGGAACATCCAGATTGTGCCGCCTCTCACAGCTCTTTGGGTGCCGCGCTGTGCATGCTTGGTCCAGAGGCCATGGTAGAAGCGATGTACAATTTGAAGTTTGCTGCCAAGCAGCTGAAGAGGCAGTTGGGTCCGATGCACCCGCGTACTGTGGTCGCAACGAGAAATGCAGAGAGAGCACGCTGTCGACCTGTAAATCTTGTCCAGCAACTGAATCCAAACGAAGCAGGAAAAGCACCGAGTCGATTCGTATCAGGTGCACGACCGCTGACGCTTGGGTTGCGTGACGATTTGAGTAATTTTAGACCAGGTGGATCACTGCCAGGTGTGTCTGGAGCAAAGGCTAAAGGCAAGAAGAAGGGGAAGAAGGGTGGGAAGAAGAAGGGAAAGAAGAAGTGAAAGAGAGAGAGATTGAGAGATGCAGTAATGCATGTACGAAGGTATGTATGTCATGTATGTATACTGTACACACATTAATATGAAATTACTACTATCTACTATGCATACGTATTACCGAATGCTGAGAAGGTTCACTTCCTCGGACTCGAGTATTGTTTACTTTTTGGTCCAGATCTTGTATCACTACTCCTTTCTCCTCTCGGTCGCTCAGCAGAACGATTATTTTTTTGTTTGACCATCAAATCAACACCTTTGATTTCAGCCATTGCTTCTTGCATGGAAAGAACTGGAGGCAGAACGGCAGTCGTAGGAGTTGGCGTGTTCAATCCATTAATGTGAGCAAGCAAATCACCACCATGCTTTTGCGCCTGTTTTTCTAAATGAACTTGATCTGCAACCTTTTTCTGTGTGCTGGTCTTTCTTCCACCATACTCCCTCCTGCTGCCAGTAGCAGCTTCCGTGGTACGTTGGTAGCTCAAAAGCACCACTTCGACACACTCAAACATGGTTGTCCGATCGGATGCACGATCTACTTCCGCTAACGCCCGAGGAACAGTGTTCGCTGGATCTTTATGTTTTGCCAAAGAAATGATTGTACGAACGGCCTCTCTCTCCCTCCTTGTCACTTTCTGTCCATCCACGGGAGGAGAATTGTTTCCTGTCATAATTTTATTGACGTTGGCAACATACGCTGCGTTTGACAAGTTTGGTGCACTTGCGAGGACAGCAATGACAAAGATCAGAGCTTGCTCAATCGTCAAAACTTTTTGAAACGCCTTGATGACGTCATCTTTAACGTCAGTTCTTGACACGCGTGCAAAAAGTTCGTCACACTTTGCAAGCGTCGTAGCAAACGTTTGTTTGCGCTCGTCTGCCAAGTCGACATGTGTGTTAGTGGCAGAGCCATCGTCATTGTTACCCGAGAACGGTGACAGTGACGGTGACAATGACGATGGTGACGGTGCGTAGTGAGCAGTGTACTGCAAGGATCCATGTCCTTTTCTTTTATCATTCATTTCTTTAACCGTTTCAGAGTAATGTTGAATCAACTCGAGCTCAATAGTTGCGAGTTCAAAATATGTCTCTGCTTTCTCAAGTTTAAATTGAACAGTACGATGCTTTTCACCATGCGTCCCTTCAAACATGTATGAGGTACGAAGTGTATCTTTAATGTGTGACAAGTGCGCACGATTCATTGATGCACCATCCGTGGTGGCATCTTCTTCTCCCGCCTCCCCCTCTCTCCTCCGTGCAGCATTTCTCACACTTCTTTTGACCGTCTTGTTCCCTTCGCCGCGAATGGTGCTCGCAAAGACTTCCGTCAACTGCATGTACGTATCACACATGTGAACAGCAGAGAGAACAGCTTTTTTACGCTTCTCATCAAACGTGGGGACATCGTTAATGATAGACTCATACTCGGATCGATGTTTCCGGTCAACCAGTGTGGTGTGAGCGGTGGTGCCTGTGCTGCCTCCTCCTCCTCCTCCTCCGCCACCGCCTCCTCCTCCTCCCGTCGCTTGAAGTCCGACGTCAGTCACGGATAAAAAAGTATCAATTAAATGTTGACTCCGACCAATCTCACTCTTTCCAAATTGAGGTGTAATGTTTTTCATGGCTGCATCCACCACTGATATTGGAAGGTTGCTTTGCTGCAGCAACGCTTTCAATCGGGCAGCATCGTACTCCGTCCGTGTACTTTTCATGGATCCTTTGATTCCACTAGCAGGTTCCAGACACGCTTCTAACACCGAGGCACGATGCATGTCGTCCTTGGCGTTCAGAACGGCACGTCGCGCAACGGAGGATTGATCAACAGTGAGTCCAAGAATTTGTGCAGCAACATCAATGGCGACGGCAGCAGACAAGTTGATCTCCACTTCTGTCAGCTGCCGTAGCTCGTCAGCACCACTTACTGCTTTTCTCCAGAGTGATGTGTTTCGATATTTCTCCTTGGCAACTTTGGCTGCCTCCAGCTCCTCCTCGGTAGGCAGATTGATTTTCGAGTACATCCACTTTCCCATCCACATCACAGCAACAACAGCCTCCTCGTTGCCATCATCTACCATGGCACCAATGACGTTCTCAACTTGTCTCCTTGATGCACATCTTGAAATTGCTAGCTGAGATGCGCTGGTGCTGATTCTCTCGTCCTCAAACGAGCTACCAAAATCACCAAGCAATGCTACCTCCGCCAGTGCCGATGCGAAGCCACGAGCGAAACGCTTGTCTGCCGGCAGCAATGGATCTCTTGGCATGCCGATTGTTGGCCAGAAGAAGTTTGGAACACCACCACTGCCGGGAGACAAAGACATGAGCTCTTCACCAAACGCAGGACCACCATTACCACCACGAGAAATGGCGCTTAAAATTATCACCACCTCTCCACGATACGTGCATCCACTCACTGCTCGAAGACAATCTTCCTCGTCATTCTCACGCTGCAAGTCTCGAATGTATTTTATAGCTGCGTTGCGATCATCGTCACTCATTTCTGTTGTTCTCATTCCCGGGGACGACCATGTAAAGTTCTTGACAGCTGGCACGGCGCATGCAGCCATTCGAATGGCCTCTGTACTCTCCAGACGCATGGTTGAGGTCAACACCATTTCTGCATGGTTCCGCACAAAGCAATGTTCCAGCGTCTCTTTTGCAGCATCTACCTGCTCTTGCTTGGCACCCACCGCACGTACAAGTTCGTCAATTTTGTTGCTCATCCACATGCGATCCTCGTCGTCCAACATTTTATCACCTCCCTCACTTGACTCGCTGCACCACTCAAATGTTGACGTTGCAGATCGACGAATGACAGCAGGAGCACGCCCCTCGCACCATGCACGCACCACATTCTCAATGTCATCTCTAGTAGCACACTTTTCACTTGTAATGGCTTCGCGTGCTGCTGCCAGATGCTCCTCTGCAACAGTTGGGTGATTGACGTCATGCTCTTCCAAAAATTGAATCGCCTCCTCACGCATACAAATCTTTGCCAAATCAATACCAAGTCCCGGCACCTCCCATCGAAATGAAAAGTCACCCATTGTCAGAGGTGGCACGGAGAGCTGAATATTTTTTTCCGTCTCAAATAAAACGAGTGACCGGAGAACGGCGCAAGCGTGAGCTCTCGTCTGGCACTGTGTCGACAGCACGGTACGCAGTGCTGATTGTACGAGAAAACCTTGATTCCACAAAGTGCCAGCCTCGTAGCAACCCATATTGGCCACGTCGCTCGTGCCTACTCTTGTTTCGCGTTGTTGAAATCTGTTCTGCCACTTTGCAGCGACATGATCATTGTCGATATCTAACAGAGAAGAAATTTTTTGTCGATCTTCATCGTCTAAGTCAACGAGATTTTGTTGGATCGAATTTTTATTTGTCCAACCCAGTGCAACTGGCAAGCACGCTGGTTGGAATGATTTCGGCACGGCATTATAAATTGTTTGGAACGAGACCTCTTTTTCTTTTGATGCAAACGCTTCGAGGACAACGTGGACGTCGTTGCGCGTGACCGACGACGATGATGACGATGACGACGACGATGACGATGACGACGACGGAGACAACTGAGAAGACTGTGAAGCAACAATCATACCCTCCATTACCCATCGTACTGCCTCATTGATTTCAGCAGCGTTAGCAGTTACAGGAGAAACATTACTCTTTCCTGCTTCTTCTGCTGCTACCACTTGCTCAGGAAGGTACTCCTCCATAATGTAATGCCAATCACGCGCGTCCACGAGGGAATCGTTTGCACCTCTTCCTGCTGGCCAACGAAATCCAGTGAGTCCAAATATCGTTCCAGTAAGAAATGGGATGCTCTCGGGCGTTGCTCCTCCACCAACGACTGCTCTCATGACTTCGATTGCCTCGTCGCGTGTAATGGGATTCGCACGATTGCCAGCGTTGCCATTCGCTGCTGGCAGCAGGGCTAATCTTGCTGCGTCCACTTGCTGCTGTTCCAAACAAAATGTCTCGACAGCTCCTCTTTTGAAATTCATGATTTCAACATCGCTCTCTTTTTCCAGCACGGATAATGACAAGGGTTTGCACCATGCGCTCAAATATCGCTGAACTTGCTCCGCATCTCTGCTGGTCATTACGGTGGCAGCAGCATCGTCACCAAGCTGCTCGCTTTCCCAATTGAATAAATGCAGTCCTGAGTAGGGAGAAAACACTTTGTTAATAAGAAAATCTTCAACTTCCTCACGTTGCGCGCCCTTCTCGTACATTTGATCAATCTCCTGACAAGCTTTGTTTCGCTGCTGTTCGTTGCTGCTGCTGCACTGCGTTTTTACAAATTTTGTTACAAAAAAATGATCGTCGTTGGTGGAGGGTGGCCAGGAGAATCCAAACGGCACAGTCGACCACCATTGGCTGGGATCACGAAGAACGTGTTGCACTTGTTGCACTTGCGGTGCTTCTTGGTGCATCGTCATAACAGGTGCAACGGCGGGCGCAGAAACAGGAGTATTCCCCCCACCATCATCACCACCACCATCACCACCATCACCACCATCACTGCTCATCTTCAACGAAGCCATGTTTTGTGTGTTTTCTGAAAGTGCTCCTGACCTTTCCTGCTCACCCTGAAGCAACAAAGACATGATAGAAAGAAAATCCTCAAAATTGCAGCATCTCTTTCGATCTGCTTGCGCAACTTTTATTCCCCTCAATCCACGTCTGAACATCTCCTTCACGTCTTTCAGCTCTCCCTTTGAACGACCAATTTTTTTTAATCCACGATTCAGATCTGCCAACGTTACATCGCCAGATCTGCTGGTATCCATTTCTGCAAAACAAGCAAGCAGCTGCACGCGCTTGAGAGAAACGATTTGAACGTGATCATATTCGGCAAAATTATCACTCTCCATTTTCAACAGTGCTAATAGTAAACAAAACTGTGGAAAGTCCAACCTACTTTTTGCATCTCCTCCCTTAATTTTTTTTTGAAAGAATACTCGCTCGATTAAATATTGGATCTGATCCTCCGTCGTTTTTTTTGGATCGATCAAACTTGCACGTGATAGATTATTGGTCAGCGTCTCCTTTTGTAGCAAGATATACTGCTTGGTGTCGTCAAGATTCATCATTGTAAAATTTCGTTTCATGGTGCGATTCACTTCCATCTTTGCTGCTGAAAACAACAGCAGATCGGCGGGTCCAGCAGCAACAATGTCACAGCAAAGATCAAATGTCAAGCCGGCGGATGGAAGCTTCTTTTTCTTCAAAACTTTTTTTACAAACTCCACCGTTATGCTGGGATCTATTGTTGATCGAATGGAAGCAATAATTTCAGACGTAGGAGCACGCAGTTTTGATGTCTTCTCATTCTCGTGGCCCTCCTTTAAAAGTTTAGAGAACTCCGCGTACAAATTCTTTTTTTGCACTTTGGAAAGGTTTGGATTGAGATCCGATAATCTTTCAGCTTTACGACGATCAATGAATGATTGAAGATCTGTGTGTTGCTGCTGTGCCGTCGATCTGCGTGCTAATTTTCGTTTAGCAGTGCTTGCAATGATGTAACAAAAGAACTCAAAGCTGATGTGCTCTGCATCGTCGGGAATGCTATCAGGGTGCTCGCTGGCTCGGCGCGCAATGTGCTCTTGCAGTTTCTCGAGCGTCAGAGAACGACCGAGAGTGGACATGAGCTTGCCAAACTCATCAAATTGCAAATGACCCGATCCAGCTTCGTCGAAACCATCAAAAACTTTTTGGAGCTTTGCTAATTGCGCAGCTGACAGTGTCATTTTCTTTCTTTTATTAAATGGACCTCTATTATTATTATTAATTGTGGTACATGTAATTACTTTTTTTTTATGTCTAAGTCCAAAAATAGATTCAACTTTTTATTTGGATCAATTTCTAGATTTTTTTCAATTTCGATGATTCCCAGATTCTGAAAATACTTGTGAAAAAGCTAATAAGCGTGTGGTTTTATTTTTCAACAACTTAGCTGGAAAGTGTTATTGTCTTCATTCCTGTAATTCCACTTTCCACCTGTCATGCGTTTGTTGACCATTCCGCAACATCATTGCACCACCACCACCGCGATAGTTCACCATTGCATCATTTAATAAGATTTGTTTTCCTTGAAACAGCTCGTGTCGTGGGCGATCTCAAACTATTTGCAATTCAAAACAGCCAGCAACAACACATACATAATGAACAAAAGACCACCTTCAAGCTACGCCTCCAGGCGCAAGGCTGAAATTCTTGCCAGCCTGCAAGATGGCAGTGGAGGCAATGGTGGTGGGTCTGCTATTACTACACTTCGAAGCCAAGCATCTGCGCTGCAACAATATGTCGAACTCAGCACTGAAGTCGAGCGGCAAAAAAGTAAAAGAACTGTCAACAAACAGAAGGACATGCCCGTTGAACTGAACCGACAGAGCAAGCTGGTCAAATATTTACGGTCAGAAACAGGTGGGCATCATCGTATCGGAGGCACTCGAGTGTACACTATCGAAGAAAGGATGAAGGCAGCTGAAAAACAACACCACGAGCGACTGTACAACTGGGCTAAAATTGTGGTGCGTCGTCGAAAAGAAGAACCCACTACTACTTCCATAGAAGAAGAAGGAGTAGAACAGGGGCAAGAAGCGTCTTCTTCTTCTTCCGTGTTGGATATTTCTCCCAGTGACGACGACCACCACCACCACCACCACCACCCCAAAGACAGACGTAGGCATCAGCAGCAGCACAACGGTGCAACAACCGCTCCCGAGTCTGAGAGTAGAGGAGGCGTTCACTCACAGACTGCTCATCGCATGCAAATGTGTTTTGATAGCATTGACACTGGAAGACCCATTCGACCGCACAAATTTAAAATGATGCGAAAAAAAGCAATGGCATCACATCTACATCCACATCCACATCCTGCATTCATGAATCCTGTACCACCACCAAAGAAAACGATGACTCTTGACGAGAACTGTCTGGAGGCAAGAATCAGAACGTATCAAACTGCTGCAACATCATCCCCTGGGGCACGACATCGCGTGACATGCATCGATAGTAGCATGGGAGATCAACCTCGAGAGCTGCGGCGGCACCATCATCAACATTCAAAACGCAAGCAGCATGTCACAGGCACGCCTGCAACGACAGTGAATGTAAATCCAACAGACGAAGTCATGAAAGGGGTGCTCATGTACATCAGATCAATGCCATCACCTCATTTGTTTGGCGACTTAGATGATGCGCGCGATGAGGACACTGAAGGTAAAGACGATGTTGAAAATAGAAATGGTCAGACGACAAAAATTTCTGGCGTCAAAAATGTTGCAAAAATCGCATCGCTGGTCTCAACATTTCACAAAAAAATTCGACGAAGACAGCTGATTAATCGGTACAGCTCTTCAAAAGAATTGTCTAATGGCGAGTTTGCTGAGTTGCAGCGAAAAGCAAAAATATTCTTTGAGGAGAGTGGTAATCAAACGGATCGATTCGTGTCGTCGCTTGTCATGAGGTGGCTCCGAAAAAAAACAGGACTTTCCACTTTTGCCTCGGAAAAAATAACGGAATTAATTGATCGTCATGATCGCACGGCACTGTACATTCTCCATGTGTACATGGATGATACCAAAATGTTGAGTCGATACTTGCGAACAAAAACACGTTTAGATCAAGAAAAAGATCAAGCAATTCTGCAGCAGGAAAGGGTTGCTGCTCGATCTCCTCTTCCTAGTCTTGTGCCAAAGTATGAAAGTGCTGTCGAGAGACTGTTGTCGTGAAAAAATAAAATTGAACAAAAAAAATATTTTTACCAAAGATCAAATTTTGCAAGGTACCAAGGTACCTTCATACATTCATACCAAGGTACTTACTTGTGTTGTATGTTGTACCGGTACACTACCTATTGTGCTTCCGCCATCCGAACAAACACACCACGCATCGCATCATGGATTTCCACCAACTCAACGCCAACCTCCGCGCATGCACTCTTTAGTTTGCTGCTGTCAAGCTCATTGTTGCTGCGCTTTGCTACCACAACTTTATCATGCTCTTCCAGCGTAAAATTTTTCCAAGTGAAAGATGGATTGACAACATCCCGATACATGCCAAGAATTTCATTGTGGGAGATAGCACCCGGATTTGTAAAATTATACACACCAGACATATTGGCACGTCCCAACGCAACTGCAACTGGTAGCATGTCATGAAGCACAGTCATGGAGTTTGGAATGTTCACGACCTTTTCATACTTTGTAATTTTCGTCACGAGACTTCGATGATGCAAATCGTCAGAGATTGGCATGCGTAGACGCAACTGGAGCACGTTGCTGTAGCCAGTGGCAACAATCACTTTTTCAACAATGGCCTTTGTCTGTGAGTAAAACGAACCATCAAAGTTGGGTGGATCATCCTCTGTGAAACCAACACCGTTCCCTTCCGCATGAGTGTCGTCGTCATAATGATAAATACATCCAGTAGCAAAATTTGTCACGTGAATATTACGCTGAGCACACAAGTCAATGAGTGAAAGAGTACCAATTACGTTCACTCGGGTAGTCTCCTCTTTGTGCGATTCACACCAGTCAACGTTTGGTCGACCGGTAAGACCCGCTGCGTTCAGAACGTGCGTTGGTTTAATTTCATCAAGTTCTGCCGCCACATCTTGAGAATTTTCCAATCGTGAAGAGGCAGCAACAACTGTCACACCACTACCACCCTCTTTGCCCAACATTTCCATGAGTTTTTGGCCCACCCATCCTGTTTTGCCGCCCCACACAAGGTAGGATGTTGCAGGGGGAGATGTGGACATGGAGACTGTGGATGATGGTCAAAAATTGGGTTATGAGCTCAAGAAGCAGCATCTTTTGGGAAAATGTTCCGGAGTTAGGAAGCAGGTGCAGGCTTTCAGGGAACGTTAATTTTCTGGCATTACATTTGGTAATGGGAAAGTTAAAATGTTAGTCCGGGTTAACCAAGAGTTGATGCCGAAAAATTTGACATAGAACCGACCAGTGAAAGGGTCGTTAACAGTTCGAAAGCATATCATGAGTTGATAGCATTGTAAATATGGCTAAATTTTA
>Ga0307997_10001309_pt1 | contig 11688 bp, 1 predicted proteins | sample Davwhametageno36_FD_203165 | JGI IMG/M metagenome (GOLD analysis project Ga0307997, IMG submission 203165) | Marine microbial communities from Davis Island wharf, Antarctic Ocean - #36 | ecosystem: Environmental > Aquatic > Marine > Unclassified | place: Antarctic Ocean: Davis Island wharf...
CCTTCGTTTGGTGGCGGGGCCGACTACGACTGGAGCGTTGCGATTGACAAGTTCACCGGCACCGCGCAACTCCAATTTCTGGCACCCGTCGTCACAGCAACCATTCCGACCAGCATGTTCCTCCGCGACGAGTTCTCCTCGGGAAGAGAAACCATTGGAACGTCGACCTCGAGCGGTCCCACCACCACCATCAACGCGGTGCAGCGTGATCTTTCGTCGTCGCTGTCCAGCTTGGAGTGCGTCTCTTCCAACACGACCGTCGTCGCTGGCGTCAGCATCGGCTGCACCATTGAGGCAGTCGCACCAAATGGTGCTCTTGTCTCTGATACTGCGCTGATCTACGCGTTTCATATCACGGTCAACGACGGAGGCAGCGTGTATCGAGTCTCCGTCACAGATCTCGAGGTGGTCGGCTCCGGCAAATTTCGTTTTGCTGTTACACCCAAAAAATCAGGCGTCCTTGAAATTCTCGCCAAGTACACTGTTGGTACCGCCGTCCAGCAACTTGGAGCGAGAGTCATGAACATTGTTGTCGGTGGACCTATTCGTCCAGAGAGAACGAAAATGATGTGCTTCTCCTCTTTGTCTGGTGTTCATGGTCCCACCACTTGTGTAATTCAGACGTTTGACGATCATGATAATCGTGTTGGTGGTGTGTCCGACTCAACTGCGTTATCCATCTCTGCCACGCACACGCACAACGACGAAAATGTCCACGACGCTGCCTCTTCGAATGCACCGAGATCCGTCGAGATCGTGGGAGGAGAATATGTACGTCGTGGTGGGTTTCTTTTCTCTCTCTCCCTCCACCGTTCAGGCACATGGAGCATCGTGCCCTCCGTCAACGGACTTCTCTCCTCCACATTGTCCTCCGTGGTGCAGGTCTCTCCCGGTCCCATCGATCCCGACGCTGGACTCAGCGTTTTTGTCTGCCCACAAAAAGTTCCGAGTGGGACCAAGGTTTCATGTCGCATTGATGCCATTGACAAGCATGGCAACGCTGCCTCCACTGACCTCCTCTCTGCTGCCTCCATGTCAGTTAACATTCATGCGAGAGGAGGTCGACGGGGGATGACATCGTACGATGTCAAGACTACGATTGATCCTATCGTTCGTGGGAGATACTTGGTTGAGTTTACCACTCCGATGCTCAGCACGTCTCTGTCTCTATCAACGACCATGCTGTCATCGACCACCGGCAACTACACTTCCATTGGCTCTACTCAGACCGAGGTGGCTGGAACTATCTTGGACTCGACCACTTCGACCTTTGTCTGCAGTCCACTATCTATTGTTGCGGGTGATCTCGTCCAGTGCACAATTCTTGCCTACGAGGATATTACTAATGCACGTCCGGGATCATCGTTGGCACCGGCGTTCAAGGCCACGGCAGCAGGACCCTCCGAAATTATTCGTGTGGATGGTGAGCAGATGGCATTTGGTGGAGAGGGTGTCTATCAGTTCTCTTTCGCACCTCGCGTTGCGACCACTGGCTTCTCCAATGGAGCTGGAATGGTGGTTGTCGTCTCCTATAGCAACGGACCTGGATCGGAGTGGACAACTACGTTCAACCAGATGATTCACGTTGCTCCTGGTCCGATTAATGCAGATGCCAGTGAGGTGTCGTGTGAGTCAATCATCCAACTACCGTCGCCTATCATTTGCACGATCTTGTCATTCGATGCGTTCAAAAATCCAATCAATGACACGTCTCACACTACCTCCTTTGGAGCAATCTCGACTCACACCACGCTGCAACTTGGTCCTTACCGTGCTAACACCACGTCGACCAATGCCCGCGTCATCCAACTTGGTGCCCAAGGCACAACAGTGGCCGAGTACACGGTGTCCATCATTGTCACGATTGCTGCCCAAGGATGGGATACCGTTCTATCTTACGGCGGCGTTGACATGCGGAAAGGTGCAAGCATGACGACGAACGTGCGAGCAGCCACTCTTGATCCGACCATGTCGCGCGTCATCTGTCCAGAGACCAGCCCAGCTCTCGTGGCGGTGTCGTGCGACGTGCTGTTCTTCGATCAGTACGGCAACGGTGTTGATGTCGCCGGAGAGGTGCCAAGAGAGTCTGTCGACGTGCTCTTCCACCACGATGACACCGAGCTGGTGGATGCCATGGTAGTCTCTGTTGGATATACTGACAAGGATACCTCAGCAGTGCCATCAGCAGTGCAGTCAGCAGTATCAGCTGGTACTGTCAACGACGACAGCAACAAGATCTTGGTGTCGTTCCAGGCACCCTCGTACAAAACAACGATGGTCCTCCAAGTCCATCTTCTCTCCACTCCGAGCCGTCCTTCTAACTCTCCGACATCAATCGGATCTTCACTTAACGTCACCGTCACTGATTTGATCCAGCTCAGCTCAATCAACTCGACGATGGGATGCCAGGGAGGATCCACAGCAGTGGTCGCTGGCACACCAATTTTGTGTTTTGTCAACGCCGTCAGCAACAGTGGCGTCGAGGTTGGCAGCAGCGCTCTCTCCTCTGCATTTGTTGTCGTTGCCATCAGCGAGAGCGGTGCGCCCGTCGCCACTAGCAACGTTGAGTTCAGCGGATTTGGTGGACGTTACACGTTCACTGTCACCTCTCAGGCCGCTTCGCTCTTGTCTGTGAGCGCCTACTACAACGGGAACAGTGGCGATCCATCTGACACGTCTTCGATGACTAAAATGAACGGCAACGTCGTCTTATCTTTGATGGAGGACACACCTCACTCAGCCAAACTTGCGTGCACTCCGTTTCAGTCTGTTGGAATTGTCCGATGTGAAGTTGACGTCAGTGATCAATTTGGTAATCCAAGTGGAACCTCGGCCATGGGAAACATTCTTGAGCTTGAGGCGCAAGACATTCAGACAGGTACTCTGATACGTGGTGAGGAGTACTCTGCAGCTGGAGACTTTTTGAAACAGGGGAGGTACACCGTCCGTTTCAATATTTTTACCTCCGAGCATCCCTGGACGCTGCGTCTCTCTTTCAAGAGGACAGATGAAACTAACGTCCTTGCCGAGCACACCATAATTTTGACACCAGGACCTGTCGCCACTGATCAATGCTCGTTCTCATGTCCTGAAAGCGTGTTTACCGGTGGTGTCGTTGGTTGCGTCGTCCATCTCAAAGACAAGCACGGCAATCTTGTTTCACCCACAAACAAGTTGGCGTCATCACTCGTGGCAACAGTCACTGGATTCGATCCACTGTTTTATGGTTTTGACCAGGGCACTGATGACACCATTGTCCTATTAATCAAAGCTCCCGACTCAGTGTCAATTCTGTCAGTGCATGTTCGTGACACGACGTCACTCGAGAGATTGGTGCGTGAGGACTCGTTGGACATCACGTTGCTCCCTTCCAGTAATCGTACAGATCCACTCCACGATCTCCATCAAATTCAAGTCCTCCAGGTTGCTATCTCACCAGACTTCTCCGAGGCGTACTGCACGTCGAATGGAGTGGTCGGAGAAATGATCCAATGCAGCGTATTCCCAAGAACTGTCAATAACGATCCCGTGACAGATCCAAACTTTGGTTCCATGCTGAGTCTCCGATTGTCTTCCGAGGCCAATGTGACTGACTTCTTGTACGCGGGGAGTGGCAAGTACACTGCTATGTTCAGTGCTCGGTTCTCCAGCACCAATCAGCTGGGTACCGAGATTAACATTGATTTGCTCCGCAGTGGCAATGCTCCACCACTCTCCCTCCACTCGGAGAAGATTCATGTCCAGGTGACGTATGGAGCGGCTGATCTATCTAACTCACTTCTGATGTGCAGTCGACAAGAGGGAGGCTCGTTCGGCATTATTGCTGGTGACTGGATTCGATGTCTCATCTCCGTCCACGACTCGTTCTACAATCCAGTCAACAACAGATCTCTAGAGAACTCATTAGAGCTCCGAGCGTACGACCAGGAAGGGCAACCACTTGGATTCACGAGCTTTGTACAGGCGCAGAGCCAAGGCGCTGCTGTGAGAGAGACCACCACCACGACCACCACCACGACAGTGGCAGCAGAAGCAAGCAATGCGAATCAAAATCTCTTCGAGGCTTTTGTTCAAGTGACGACGTCTGGCTATGTTAATCTGGACGCAACGCTGTCCTATGAGGAGACTTTATCCTTGGAGAACAGTGGTGGTGTGCCAACATCTATCTCCAAATGGATTTCATCAGGAAGTCGAATGGACTACCCTGATCCAATTCAATCAAAATTTGTTTGTCCACCAGAGATGGACGTGTTGGCACTCAACTCGTTTGAATGCTTCTTTTTCTTAGTCGATCAATGGGGTAATCCTAGATCGTTCACACAAGCGGATGGAACACCGGATCAAATGCAGCTGGAGCTGAGTCGTGGTTTTCTCAAAGTGAAGTTTGGTAAGGGAGCAGACGGCAAAGGATCCAGCTCCATCATTCGCGAGAATCAAAAGACGACAGGTTTAGCGTACGATTCAGAGCTTGGCATGGCTGCTCAGTTCGTTTCAACGATGAGTGTCATTCCCGCTTCGAGCAATGAGACAGAGATCATCATGACGAGCCATTTGACACCAAGAGTGTACAACGAGCAAAAAAATATATGGATGGAAGTAACAAGAAAAGATCTCACCGTTTCCACCATTGCTCTCGTTCAGACGTCGCCAGAGGAGCTGGCCATGTACAGCGGAGCTCTCCTATGTGGTACAAAGAACGTCGTCGCTGGATCATCCGTCTCGTGCAATCTCCTTGTTAAAAAAAATGGTGAGAGAATTCAAGCACCACAGCTCCTTGCTCTATTGGATGTTCGTGTGGCAAACAAGCAGGCGATACCGCCGCTCGTGTCCAAGGTGGCGGTCGGCAACAAGTTCCTTCTCTCTTTTGTTCCAACCGCCAGTGGTGACGCTTCGATTACCGTGTGGCTCAACGTCGGCGGATCCGGTGCTGGACGTCTCCTCACTGAAATTCCTGCCGTTGTTCCAGTTCCTGCTGGATCAGTCGACTTTGACAAATGCCTCGTCTCCGCACCTACTTCACTGTCGTCCTCGTCCAACGCCACGCTGTCAGTCCTCGCGTACGACAGATTTTCGAATCGCATTCTCCGCCCGTCGTTGTCACTGACGCTCCACGCTCGTGTCATGCGATCCAATCACAACGACGGTGGTGCCAATGATCATCCTGTCCTGACTTCGTCCTTCATGCTCTCCACCGGCACGTACGACATTCGATTTCCAATCATTTTCAAGTCTGGACGTGTCGTCGCTTATGTTGGAGCTGGATCAAAATTTACTGCAATGGAGCAACCCTTCTTCCACAGCAACGCCGATGTCGTTCCGCTGAAAGTGGATCCCGCCCACTCAACGCTGTCGTGTCCAAACGTGGCAGTCGTTGGAGGTCAAATTGAGTGTCTGATTCGTCTTCGAGATCAATACGGCAACTCCATTTCAACGACTTTCGACACGTTCGCTTCGCTGTCGGTGGAGGCACTCCTATTCGACAGCGTCACATCCACCACGCCAACGAGTCGTGCCGCTATCAGCCTCAAGCTGTGGTCATCTGGAGGTGCAGCATCAGTGGTGAGCACAGGAGGAGCAGGAGCAGCAGGTGATGCCAGTCTCGAAGCAACTGCAACCAGCACCGCCGAGACTGGCGTCACCGTCTCCTTCAGCTTCAGTTCACCTGGTGTCACCAACGTCACCGTGGGACTCGTTGGTGGAATGTCCGTGGGCTCCTCCTCGCTCTCCATCAATCATGTTCCCATTGCCGTCCCGAAATCGTCAATCTCATGTCCGTTCTCATCCACCTCCGCTGGCACCTCGGTCACCTGCACGCTCCGTGTTGTTGATAAAACTGGGGATCCCACTGGCACTTCTAGCTCTTCCTCTCTCTTCCTCGTGACCGCTGCCAGTGGTGGTGTCTTGCTCTCCCCGGATCAGATCGTGGTGCGATTCCTGTCGATCGGAAGCTTCGGGCTAACGTTCACACCAACAAGAGCTGGCACTCTGGCGCTCAAGGTGCAGGCCGGTGATCAGGGTGTCGTCGACACTGTGAATCCATCGTCCATTGAGATCGTGGCAGGTATTATTCCCTCGGACGCGTCCATGCTTGTTTGTCCTCAGAGTGCCGTCTCTTCCACCTCATCGATGATGATCGTGCCATCAATGTTGCGTGTCTCATGCTCGCTCTTATTGTTTGATGGACATCAGAACCCTATTCTTCCTGACGCAACGACCATGAATTCCATGACATCTTCCATCAACGTTGTCCTCCGCTCTAGCAAGGACACGTCCATTGGCAGCGCGTTCTTTGTACCGGAGACTGGTACATTTACTACTGAGGTCACTCCCTCCAATCGTGGGAGATACAGCCTCACCGTCGAGTACAACAACGTCACGGTTGGACAAGTGGTTCCTGTCGGCGTAGCACCAGGACAACCCGATCCATCAAAGTTTGTCGTCAACTGTCCAGTATCAGCTGTTGAAAGATCTCAAGTCACGTGCACTCTTTCCACCTTTGATGCGTCGGGCAATCCTTCAAACACAAGAATCTGCCCGTCCTCTGATCCAGTGGTTGCCAGCGTTGGTGGTAGCACTGAAGAGTCTGTCATTATCGATGTTACATACTCTGGCTCCAACTGCTGCAACGAACAGGCAGTAGGTGATGAGATAGAAGGATGCGACGTAATCCTGTCGTTTCAAGTTCCCAGCGATGCGCTGAACGGGACGTCTCTCGTTGTTGGCGTTGGAATAGCTTCTTCGTTCAATGAGGAGCCGACAACGTCAGAAATTACAATTGAAGCCGATGCGTTCATCTTTGGTGGTGGTCCGAACACTGCGTCTACTAGTGGTGGAAGAAGAAGACTCGAGGATGCAGCCAAAGAAGTTCGTTGCTCTGGTCTCAAGTCTTACTCGGCTGGAGACTTGGTGACATGCATGACCATTGTGACATTGCCCTCGTCACTGTTGGAAGATGGAATGTCGGTGGAAGAGAGAAACAGAGTGTTGCAGGAGGTGCGGACAATTGCGAGCCAGGAGCGGATGAACTTTGATGCTGCTGCTTCAAATGCTGGCATTGATCGCGAGGTGACAACAACTCTTGTTGCGAGTGATAGTCCAGTCGAGTTTGAGTACACACACTCTTTTATCGCCAAGAGGAGCGGCCCAACCTCCATTGCTGTCTCCTACCGTGGAATCTTGCTCCCTGTGGAACGAGAACTGGTGGAGTTCAGCATCGCATCCGCACCTGCAGATCCATCTCGATGCCAAATTGAGTGCCCAGAATTCGTGGAGGCAGGATCTGATCTTGAGTGTCGCATCCTCCTGGTGGATTCTTTCAACAATGTTGTCGAGCGTGGCTCGCCATCTTTCCCAACTGATCTCACTGCGTTCACAACAACAATGTCCAAGATGAGTGCCGATGGGACAATAGTGGACAGAGTGGGTGTTGTGGAGTGGAGCGAAGAGGGAAGCGACATCATGACAAGGGTGTCAAGTTTTACTGAGTCTGGTAAGAGCGAGATTCGAGTGCTGTATGGCACAGATCTGCTCCAGTCAGTCCGCCCCGTGTTCATTCATGCTGATGTTGCAGACGGAGAGAAGACCATTGTGATCTGTCCGGACGATGTGCTTCATAGCACTGAGATTCACTGTGATGTGTTACCAAGAGATCGATTCTCAAATCCCACGGAAATTGGTACCATGGAGCTATTCACTGGTTCGACAAAGGATGCCAGCGGATCAACGAATCCAATTCGAATGATTCGCAACATGGATGGCACTTATTCCCTCGTCACTCGTGTCGGCGTTTCGGGAGCAACACGACTGATACTTTCCTCCTCATCGAAGGAGTCCACCACTACCTCTAGAACCATGGTGGCTCACACAACTCAAGCCTCCTCGGCCAACACTCAGTACTCGTGCCCCGTTCATTTTATCTCCGGTGAGCCGCTGTCGTGCCAAATCGTTCTCCAAAATCAAAATGGTGAACCAGTCACAGATGGATTTGAAACTAACGCACTGCGTGTCCAGCTATCCGTCTCTGGAAAAAGAACAGACTGGGACATTGTCCACTCGGGCGGAGAGAGCAATGTCTTTTTAGCCACTACGACGTCCATCATTGCAGGAAAAGACGCACAAATTGTCGTCGATATTGGTCTTGATCCCAAATCGTACCGAAGAAGATTGACTCTTGCACAATCTCGTCGATCTCGTCGTCTTCCCGTCGTCGGCGTCTCCATTTCCTCAGGCGGCATTAACGCCGCTACCTCAATTATGTTCTGCTCCAACAGCGTTGGAACGGGATCACCGGTCGATTGCTGGATTGATGCACGTGATTCAAATGGAAATCCAACGGGCTCGGCTTCCGACGTTCAGGCATTCAGTGGTACCATGTCCGGCACAACCCGTGGGACAAACGGTGAGGCACCACCATCTTCCTCTGAGCAGAGTGTTGTGTTTGATTCCATTTCTGAACTTTTTCACATTCAATTTAAAATGGTACTTGCCGACATCTACACGGTGCGTGTTGCGTATGCCAGCCCAGAGAATTGGGTAGGAATTCAACAGCATCCATCGGCGACAGGATCTCTGACGACCAAGGTCCTTCGAGGGAACGCAATCTCGGCCAACATCACGTGCCCCACCCACGTTGTCCGAGGGATCAGTCTGCTGTCGTGTCCGATGTTGACGCCGGACGTCAGTGGAAATATAAATTCAGATCCAAGGTCCTTCCTCCACGCCAACGTCACGTTCCAGCACGCCGCCAGTGGCAGCAATTTCATTGCAGTGGAGGGTGTACACGTTGTCAGATCCAACACTGCCTGGTTAGTTGAGATTCCCAACCTTCCCTTCTCACCCGGCACAATCCGAGTCACCTACTTTGCTACGAGGGCAGCGTACGCTGCAGGGACGACCACGACTGCTCACACGATTATCGTCGAGTCCTCCACCATCGCTGCTAACAGCGTGCTTGAGTGTCAGCCAACAATTGTTGCGGGCTCACCACTGACCTGCACTGTGGCACTCAAAAATGAAACGGGTGGCGTCGTTGTCGATTCGTTGCCAGCGGGTGGTTCAGATAGCTCTCAAGTTGATCTTCCTGCTCTTTCGCTGGTGGCACATCGACAGCACGCCAACACCACTACCTACCAACCTCCACCGTTCTCTGGCTCCGAACTCGGTGTGGCTGTCTATTCCATGTCCGCCACGCTCATGACAGTCGGTGTGCACAACATCACGGCAACGTATGCTCGTCGTTCTATCAATTCGACGGGGAAAACGTTCGATGTCGTCGTCACTCCAGCACCTCCATCCTCATCCTCAGTCGTCGCGACATGTCCGAAAGTGGCGTCGGTCGGCGTCGAGGTGGTCTGCAACATTGACATTCGTGACGCGTTTGGCAACTTGGCAGGCGCCGCGTCCAGTGCCGCTGCGTTCCACGCCACTGTTACTGGTGCGGATGGCCAGCCAACAACAAGTCCAGTGACTCATGTGGCAACACCTTCTCCTTTCGGACGCTTTCGCCTGGCGTTCCAGTCCAACCAGTCAGGAACACACTCGATCGCCGTGCGGTACGACGGTGTTGATGCGACGTCGACGAAGTTAGAGCTCCAAGCCAGCACTCCTGTTAAGCTGACAAACGTCACTTGCCCCGCGAGTGCTGTTGTGAACACTACCGTAGCATGCGTGATCCAGGCTACCGATGCTCTCGGCAACCAAGTCACGAGTGCAGACGCACTGACATCGATGCGTGCACTGCTGAATACCATGAGCATGAGCACCACTTTCATCAATGGCAATGGAGATCAGAGCATAACGATGACGCATGTAGTGGAGCACGATGGCATGGGTGGTGACAATTTTGTTCTGCGCGTGCACATCAATGTGGTTGGCACGCTGACCATCAGCACTGGAGTACAGTGGCACTTTCCCAGCCAGGAAGTAACAATGTACATCTCGGAGATTGTCCCATCGAGCTCCCTAGTGACATGCACTGGTACGATTGACGTGGGTGTTTTTGCCTGCGCAGTGTCCGGAAGGAAGAGTAACGGTGAGGTGACAGGAATAAAAGCAGCAGCATCAGCGTGGAGCGTGCAACTCGTGTCATCCGTGCATGGTGTTGTGGAGATGACGGTGCAGCATCAGTCCGTTGGTGTATTCACTGCATCGAGTTTGGTGACCAAGTCGGGAGTGTGGCAAGTCCAAGCAACGTTCGCTGGACACACCGTTCCGCTCAACATCTCTGACGGTGGTACTACTGTCGTCGTGCGCAGTAGTGCCGTAGCAGCATCAACAACGGAAATATCTTGCCCGGCAACCTCGGCGTCAGGATCTCATGTCAGATGCATTGTCAATGCTCGCGATACGTACGGCAATCCAGCTGGAATCCAAGAGACCGAGGCAGGAATTCGTGCCGTCGTTGTTCTTTCTCAGGGTCAGGGAGATGGTGCACCAATCATTGCTGATGCTAATTACGGCGGAAGCACTGGACTTTTCTACGTGAACTTCACAGTGCCTGGCACAGTGGCAGATTCTACAATCGTTCGCGTCTACGCGTCGTACTTGTCGACTGGACTAAAGACTGCAATGCCCGTGGACTCGAGTGGTGGTCCAACACCAACGGTTTCGTTCGTGGTGCAGCCTGATCCACCACCAGAGCCAGTGCCTTGCGCGACATTGAGTGACTTGACGAGTAAGTGTGTGGTGCATCGTGGAAAGTGGGGATTCACTTGTAGCAGAGATCGTCCTTGGAAGAGGAGTGGTGGATGTGCAGCGGGTGAGCTGTTCGACGTCGTTGCGAAGATCTGCAGGAGTCAATGTGTTGGAAGTCCAAGTCCGAGTGGAGGTGATTGATGAGACGTGTGTTCTGAGAGAAAAAGAAAAAGTTGAATCTTCGCAAAGAAAAGAAAAGAAAAACAAAGAAGAGTACAGCTATGCATACATGACATACATACATGACATGAATTCACATAGTATCACTATAGATCATATATTACAACAAGACCACACAAGTGGCATATACAAAAATATCTAAGTTCTCGTTTGTTTCACGACTGTGATCTCGGTTGCATCCAGTGCACACACATGAAAAACCCCAAGTGCTGGTTGTTTCATTTGCTAGTACGCATGGGGTCGACGCGTAATTCGCATCTACTTTCGCTCACTCTCTGAAAGAAACGAAAAAAGGAAAAAAATAAAAAGAATTTCTTCGCAAGTGTTTGTTGCTGGGCTAAATTGTTGCTGGGGAATCGACATGCTGCCGGAGAGGCGCACTGCGTTACACGACTGTAATCACGATTGTACACAGTGCACACATAAAAGCCCAAGTGGTGGTTGTTTCATTTACTAGCACGCATGGGGTCGACGCATAGTCTGCAAATCACAAAACTCCCGCTCGCTTCTGAAAGAAATGAAAAAAGGAAAAAAACTTTAAAAGAATTTCCCTGCGAGTGTTTTGTGTTGCTGGCCGAATTGTCGTTGGTCAATCGACGTGCTAGAGGAGCAGCGCACTGCGTTGCATGGCTGTGATCTCGGTTGCGTCCAGTGTATACAACATAGCCCAAGTCTTGTAAATTGCATTGGCTAGTACGCACGAGGTCGACGCATAATCCACATACACCAAAAAAACCCGCTCGCTCTCTGAAGGAAATGCAAAAAGGAAAAAATTAAAAAGAATTTCCCCGCGAGTGTTTGTGTTTATGGTTGCTG
>Ga0307997_10001314_pt1 | contig 11658 bp, 7 predicted proteins | sample Davwhametageno36_FD_203165 | JGI IMG/M metagenome (GOLD analysis project Ga0307997, IMG submission 203165) | Marine microbial communities from Davis Island wharf, Antarctic Ocean - #36 | ecosystem: Environmental > Aquatic > Marine > Unclassified | place: Antarctic Ocean: Davis Island wharf...
AAATGTTTTGTTTCTTGAATTTATTTCATATTTCTTTGTGTGTGTGTGTGTGTTGCTTGTTCTTACCATATGGTATACGTCGGCGGATGCTTCTCCTTTCATGCGTTCATGATGGCATCCTCGTCTTCTTCTTCAGACTCCTCCTCTGCCTCCTCCTCCTCCTCCTCCTCCTCCACTACCTCCTTCACTGGAGTCCTACTTGCTGGTCCACCACCTTTGCTCTTTTGTCCACCACCACCGCCACCACTACCGCCACTACCACCTCTTCCTCTCGACACCTCACCCTCCAACTTCTTCACCAACTTGTCCAACTTTCTCACCTTAATCTTTGCTGCCTTCAGTTGCTTTTGTTGCGTGTCACATGCTGCTTGGAGTTGCTCTCTTGCCATTCCCTCCTCTTCCAACTGCTCTCTTAAACTTTCGATCTCTTCCATTGCTTGCTTCACACCAGTTTCACCTCTCGATTCTGCCTCCTTTGCAGAGCGACGTGCGTCTGCCTGCTTGTGCTCCAAATCACTCCTCTCCTTTTCCATCTCTCTTAACTCAGTCTCCTTTGACTGTACCATCTTCTCCAGCTTATCCACACGATCAATGTTTGCTCTCTCTGTACGATTTAATTGTGCTTCTAAATTTTTACTTGCCGTCTCATGACGTACAATTTCTTTTTGTCCATCATCTCTTTCCATTGTTAACTTTTTAATTCTTCTCTCCTGCTCTGCAAGTTTACTCTGTGTACTAGATGTCGTTGACTGCAGTGTCTTCTGACTCTCCTCCATAACACCATCTAACTTTTGCTGCAACCTTTTATTCTCTCCCTTTAATTCTTGACATTCTCTTGATAATTTTTCTTTCTTTCCTTTTAATGTTGACATTGTACTTTCTAAAGTTTGTGTCCCTTGAAGTCTTTTTTGATGCGCAGCGGCACCTGCTTTTTCTGCTAAATCTAATTTCATTCGAACTTCTGCAAGATCTTCTGTCAACTCACTAATTCGTTGCATATCTTTCAACCTTTGCCTGCCAACATCTTGATTTGCTACCATACCCTCCTCCTTTTGTACATCAACTTCTGCTTCTAAACGTAATGCTGTTTCTTTTGTTCTTTCTAATTTTCTTCTTAATAAAATTTCTTCTTGATGCATTGCATCAATTTCTTCATTTTGTTGAACAAGTTTTGATTTAGATCGTTCGTACTTATCCTTATATGACAACAGCTCACGCTTGGACTCATGAAGATTTTCTACTTTTGATACGTACATTCGAATCTGACGATCTTTTACTTCTGTTTGTGCTCTCATCTCCTCCAGCTGACCTAAAAGTTCAACAACTCTTGAGCTGTGATCTACTCTTGGCGCCGCCGTCGCATAGGAAGAAGAGGAAGAGTCATGCTGCGTCTTTCCCTCAGTGGGTGATGTCTTGCTGCCGTAATCGCCCGAGGATGTTTTCCCCTCACCGCGCGTGCTCCCATTCAAACGTGACCGTGAGTTCTCTTGCTCGTCTCTCAACATCATTTTTGTCTTTTCTGCTTTTGCAAACGCTCTCTTATACTTGAGCTCGAGATCGTTAACTTGATTTTGTAACTCCTCTCTTGTCTTTGGACGAAATCTTTTTGGTCCACCTAATGTCTTGCGAATCACTAAATCGTTAACATCCTGTGGTGACATGGGTTCGCTGGCCGTCGTTAGTGTTTCCTTCAGGACATCTGCCACGAGCTCCGCACCACGAAGTTGACTTTGTAGTCCTTGAATTTGTCTCGATCTTGAAGACTCACGATTTTTTGAAGACAAATTTTTAACTTCAACTTTATACTTTTCAATTGATATCATGAGGGCACGGACCTTTTGACCATGAAGATTTTGCAGCGCGATGACCTTTGCATCGGAGGCACCTGCCTCGTCATCCAGAACATTAAGATTAACACGATCACGCTGCAACTGTCGAAGGCGCGTATTATCACGTTTTAAAGTTTCATTTTCACCAACCATGGACTGGAGACGTGTCTCAGTGGACTGCATTTTTGTATACAGATTCTCGTACCGAGTGTCTTTTGCAGAGGCAGACGATCCTGCACGAGAGGGAGCTCGGCCAGAGCGACGCGAGCGTCCACCAACAGAGGACATGCTGTTGTTGTGTTGAGGTTTGAATATTTTCAGTTACAGCAAACCTCAAAACCGATTTCAAATCGCTGTCCAGTTTATTAGTTGTTTATAGTTTAGCAAATCGATGTCCAGAGCTTTGGTGACCATAACCTAAGCTGCTATAATCTGTTTCCGCGAAACAAAATGCTCCTTTAGTCTGCTTTAGTCGATGCTCCGCCACATCACTCTTGGCATCACCTCTCTCCTCCATGCCATTCCTATTCTCATCACAAACCCTTCCACTCTAGTATTCGCTTCTTTTCGTCTCCCTCTCGTTGCTCTTTGGGTATATTTCGTTTCCTCTTTTATATGGATGCTCATTTATATTCCTGTCGTTTCAATCTCTGCTATCACTGGTTTCGACATTGCAACAAAACATACCACGCTCCGCTCTCTCTCAGTTCTCGTTGGTCTTCTCGCTCAATTCATATCTCCCCGAATTGCCACAACATCTGGAATATGGGATAAAGTTCTTCATACTTCGATGACTAATGAAAAATATCTTGAGTTTAAATCAAAACCAATTCTTCGACCGTTGAGTGGGATGCTATTTAATCTTTTGAAAAAATTATTTCTTGCTGCTCTCATTGTTGGTGTAGTAATTCCAATATTATTTGTCACAGCACCAATGACAATTTTAGGTGGCACAGTAGCTGTTGTTCCTGGTATAGCAGCTGTGATTGTTGTATTAATAGTTAGTGTACTCTCAGGTGGTGGTGCAATTTTTTGGAAAAATGTTGGAAAACCAATTGTAGTTCTTGTCAGTACGTTAAACAGTGTGCGAAATGTTATGATTCTTGTCATAGGACTTCTCATATTGTCTTTGGCCTCACATTCAGGATGGACATTTATTGAAATGTTTATGATTGTGATTGATATAGCCAGTACATTTCATTTTAGTATTCTATTAAGTGAAAGTTTATTCGCTCAAGTAGTCATTCGAACAAAAAAAAAGAATTGGAATAAATGGAAAGAAAATCATCGATTTTTATTATTTGGATTTGGATTACTACCATATTTATGTTTTCAATATTTTCCATTATTTGCACTTGCTGGATTTGAATGTTTTCAAGGAGGAGCAGCGGTGTTACTTGCAACGTTGCTGGTGAATGAAAGAGAAGAGGATTTATTGTTTCCGCCGACAGAGGAAGAGAGGTGAAGGAAAGGAGGGGATGCGACAGTGACGATGTGATGTGGTGTGATGAAGAAAAGAGATGACGGATGTACAATGAGACTCCTCTAGCTAGATCTAGGGTCTACATACATGTTTAAGGCTACTTCTGTTTCTTTTTTTTTATTTTACTACCTTCTACTTTTATGCATACCACATGGCATCTGATATTATAAATCGACCCCGCTAAATTCATAGCATTTAAAAAACATAAAATTCTAAAACGCCCGCGTAAATTGTGTATACAACACTAAACTAAATTAATCTATAGTTCTGTTCACAAAAAAATTGTGACCAACCTGGAGAGTGGAGCAAAAGCCACATGGAGTACCTTCAGCAAGCACTGACCACAGTCACCAGCTACCTTCCCACGTCTGCTGATGTCGCTGCCTTCGTTCCTAGCTTTCGAGACGAGAGTGGTGAACCAAGATATGGTCTCATCGCGGCGACGGCTGGTATTGCCGCTGGCATGTCATACTACGTCGTACGTTCAACGCTCAGTCGTCGCGACTCTTACCCTCGCCATTTGTTACCTGATTACAGAGATCGACCACCATCAGCACCATCAGCACAAACTACCACAACTGACGCCACCACCGCTGCTATTGACACCACTTCTGACACCGCCGACGCCGACGCCGCGACAGCTACCTCGCCCACCGCCACCTCGTTATCCACTACCACCACAGCAGAGCCAATCACTCTCACCACTGTCAACACGATTCACACCAGTCCTGCAGGACCCATGCTTCTGATTCTCGTCGTTTCTGTTGCACTCGCTGTTTCTCTCGGGCACCTTCACTCTTCTGGAGACGACCAAGACACTCTGTTCCAAGCTTTACATTTTTGGAACTGGGCCAGTCACTTCCCTTTGTTTCTCCCTCTGTTTTACACGGCACTGGGTTTGATTCTCCACCAGCATCTCGTGACCACCAGCGACGTGCTTACGTTTGACAGTGCCACGACTCCACCCTTGGAAATTATTAGTGGCGCTGTCGCTGCCGAAGTTCTTGCCTCCAAGAAGTCAGCACCCATGCCATCTCCACCAAACGACACAGCTGACACTTCAAGTATCGTGCACGAAGCAAGGAAAACGAGTGACGAGGACGGAGGGGGAGAAGGAGGGGGAGAAGGAGGAGGAGGAGGAGGGGAAACAAAGTCATCATTGCCAGACTCGCCGTCCAGACTACATCGACGAACAACTTCTAGCAGGAGAGGCACCATGGTGGTCCCATCGACGTCATCAACTTCAGATCTTCATGAGATGTACGAAGACTTAGATGCATCATGGTTAGAAAGTGAAAATGGAAAAGTTGATAAAATGAAAGTTTTAAATCAAGTGATGGCAGCCATTGCCAAGCATCGTGCAGGAGATGACACGCCCGTGGGTCTTCTGTGGCGTGCGTCTCGTGCAGAGAGTAACGTGGCCTCGTGGGAACCAGACATTGATCTGGATGTTAAAAGTAGATATGTCCAACATGCTCTCGGACATGCAGAGCGTGCGGTTGCTCAATCAAAGATGGAGAAAGAGGAGACTAAAGGAGAGACTAAAGGAGAGGAGGAGGAGCTGATTGGTGATAGAATCACTGACGTTGATCGGAGTGCGTCACATAAATTTCTGGCCATTGGTCTTGGTCAAAAGACACAATTTATGTCAAATCCAAAAGATAAACTCAATTTAGCTTCAGAAATTTTAGAACATATTGAAATTGGTCTATCACTGAACGCAAATGATCCAATGCTTTGGTACATGCGAGGACAATGGAGATATAACATTGCTGAGATTCCGTATGCAGTGCGGTACGGTGCATCATGGGTGACGGGCACGCTGCTGATGGCAACATACGAGGAGGCTCTGAGTGACTTTGAAGAAGCAACACGTGTTGATCAATATTTTTATTGTGATAATTTTTTCATGGCCGCAAGAACTTTATTAAAAATGAAAATTGGACGCGAGGAAGAAGCAAAAAGTTTGCTTTCTAAAGGTATTGCTATGGAGGTAGCAAATCCAACAACAAAGGTGCTGCAGGAAAAAGCAAAAAGTCTTCTAAAAAAATTGTCCGTGTGAATGGTGGTGCGAGCGAGGATATGTGACTCGTGTGTGTGTGTGTGTGTGTGTGTGTGTGTGTGTGTGTCCACACAGAGACAAGAATTAGAAGGCACATTAGTGATACGTGATACAACAGTAGTAGATTTTTTTGATCAGTTTTAATTTTTTGAAAAATATAATAAAATTTACAAAATTTATTACTCTCTCTACCTTCTCTCCAGCACTCCAGAACTAGATACATGTAACGATCATACTGTGTTTTCTTTTCATTTTCTTTTTTCCTGTACTCACTCCTTCACTCCTTCAATGCTTCCAACAAACCTTGATAAATTGCAAATCCAGATGCTGTTGCAGGTACTACTCTCAAGTATGTTGGTACTAATCCACTGTAAAAACCACGAAGACCACGACGTGCGTAAATACTAGCTGCTGTTTGAAACATTGTTGGTACGCTGCTATAATTTCGATGAGGTGAAAGAAGTTGTACATGATGTGATCCACCACCCTCAATAGCAATTCTCATTTTTTCTCCACCTCTTGATGTCCATTGTGCAATTTGCATGTTTCTTCGTATTGTTTCTAATGGATACACAAATGTTTGGCTGACAAAGGATGTCACTGCGCCACATGCGAGAAGACGAAGAGATCGATCCTGAACACTAATGTTGTTGTCGTTGTCATCCTTGTGAATACTTCTGTTGTCACTGGTGTTATTTTCAACAAATTTTACTCGTAACATTTCAAACACAGCAAAATTTAATCCCCACTCTGGCATATTTTTAATCATTGTAGGTGTAAAACCAGAGTATAATTCACGCATGCTTCCAATATTACGTAAAATAGAAGAAGCGCTTAATGGTAAATGTCCCTTTTGAACGTTTTGTACTGTAACACGTGTTCGTACTACATCGATGGGATAACAGAGAGCACCTGCAAAAGCAGTAGACAAGGCACCACCCAGTGCATGCTGGTACACGGTGTTGGCAGCAGTGGTGGTGGACGATAAATTTTCAGTTGTACGAACAATGCTTGCCTCCATCTCCTCGTCACGTACATACTCTTTCCATTGCTCAAACAAACTAAAAGAAATACCACGCTGTGGTACAAGACGTAATATATTCACACCATTTCCCCAAAAAAATGATTTGACACCAGTTGTGTGATAGATGGTTCGAAGACCTTGGAGAACACCCTTGTATGGTGGTGTAGCATTCGTACCTTTGGATAAAGTTCGTTGCATTTTTTGAACCTGCATGAGCAGAGCAAGTCGCTCCAATGGTGCTGTCAGTGTCCGACTAATTGCACCTGCAACACCACCAGCAATCATGGTACTGACGACAGAGACGGAAGTAACATCGGATTCTGCAATGACGGACGAGAGAGCGGTATCTGTTAATGCTGCCGCCGCTACACCAAGACCACGTTGTGCACGTTCAATTCTTGTTTCTGCACGAATAGCACCACACAAGTCAGCAACAACGTTGGGAAGCTCGCCCGACTCAATCATTCTTTGAAAATCTTCGTAGCGAATGTCTGTGTGTGTTGTGTGGAACATGAGAGATGGACATGAGAGAGTGAGGAAGAGGATGAGGAAGAGGAAGAGTGAGAACGAGGATGACAAACAAGAAAAGAAAAAAAGTACCAAAAAAAAGAGAAAAGAAAAAAGAAGAAAAGAAAAAAAAAGAAAAACATACCACCACCCTCCTCGTCCAACATTAATTTTTTCACCAAATTCAAATGATTCTCATCTCTTGATAATTTTCGCATTGCGTTGCCACCACGATAACCAGCAATGGAACTTAACATCATGCCAAGTTGTCCTCTTGTAATGACACCCTTTCGTTGTGTATCCATCATTCGAAATGCTATTTCATATTCAGAATGTTTTTTTGACATTAAAATATTTAATGAATAATAATCATGAAAATCTAATAAATCATCATGAAAATCAGTTGTTGCAGATTCAAACAATAACTTTAACAAACCAATTGTTGCACCACGATCACTCTCATCTTCAATAGTTTCATCTTCCTCTGCTTCAATACTCATTCGTAGTGTTGCTTCTCTTGCCGCTAATTGACAATTAAAAAAATCATCAATCGTCATAACTCTTTCTTCTACATGATGATTAAATTGTCCAGCATTTGGATGAAGTCTTGAAGCATAACGATTAAAACGATCTTGTAAATGATGTGCACCTGTTCTTGCAAGTTGTTGAAAGTGAGATCGTTCCATTGCATAGACTTGACATGGTGTTCTTGCAACAATTCTTTCTTCACTAACTAATTTTGGAAATTTTAATGTTAATTCACCAAACCAATCACCTGGATTTAATGTTTTTACTTTAATATATCTTTTACCTTTTGATGTTGTCATCTCCATCTCATCTCCTTGGTTCACAATATAATGATTATTACCCTCTTCGTACACTGGTCGATATACATCTAAAATTCCTTTGTTAACAATATAATAATTATCACCATGACTTCCTTCATACACAACAACTTCTTTTTTTTTAAAATCAACAGTAAAAAAATTTGCTATAACATTTTCTTCAGCAGCCTCGTCTTGTAAATGATGAAAATATGGATGTTCTTGTACAGCAGCACGAATTCGATTTTGAGAAGCTCGGCGTCGAACGTGAGACTGATTGACAAGAAACTGTGAGTTAAAGACTTCCTTGTCCACTTGCCATAAAACGCATGGTCCAGTTGTTTTAAACGTCGCTCCTGACTTTCTTTCCTCCATTAATGCACGCTCACCAAATGTATTTCCTTTAGAGAGAGTTGCCGTCCGACGAATCTGCTTGCGTGTTGCCATGCCGTTGCGCGTAGGTGTCCGCTGCACCTCGGTCACAAGCACATCTAAATCACCAGACTCTACGACAAAAAAGGCATGTTGATTTTGACCCTGACGAATAATGCACGTCGAAGTATCAATCTCGACGCGTCGGAAGGCGTCAACCATTTCTTCCAGTTGCTCTGGTGTCGCGCCACTAAAGAGCTCGTTTCTTTTTAGCGCTCCCATGAGAAGGCGGCGAGTTCCACTTCCCTTGGATATTTTCGTTAATCTTTTTGGTGGATCGTCCATGATAATAAATCTATATCATTGTGAAGTTTGGCATGTTTCTAAAATTTGGGCGGAAATAACGAAAATCAACAACTTGGATGCATCCGTTGAAAAGCAAAACCAAACCGCAAAAAGGCGATCTACGCGCTCCGCTTGTTCGATCAGTTACCGCGGACGGCTTCGCCGGATTTCGCTAGGTCAACCCGAGGATTACTGAGGTGTTGTTCGATCATTGATGGAGAAATCAAGCGACGACGACAGCATATGCTGCCAAGCTCAGCGACTTTTTGAAGCATGTGATCTCAACTCAGATGGTATTCTCACACGACGTGAGCTCTCAAAGTTTCTGATGATGAACACATCCACATCGGACGCTCTCATTTCAACACTGCAGATACCAAAATTAGTACAACTATTTAAACCAAAGCAAGCTCAAGAAACACTGGTAGCAATGGATCGTGATGGTGACTCGGCAATTGATCTTGATGAATTTTTAGATTTCATTGATCAGTTAGTGGACGACAAAAAATTATACGCAAAGGAAGAAAAATTAAAGCAACTGTCAACAGAAAAAAGAAGAGCTTCTCTGGCAAAATCAAAAGTAGAGCAATCCGCATATTGCGCAAGGTTGGGATTTCTTGGATCAAGGCTTCGTCTTGCTCTCCTGTCAGAGACGCTGGAACATTTGTCGACTGATTCACAATCAACTGGACCTCACTTATCAGCGTGCTTTGCTGCAGCAGAAATTGTAGCTGTTCTTTTGTTTCATGTCATGCGTTGGAATCCAATGAGCACAACATTTCATGTCAATGATCCCGATGCCTTTGTACTATCGGACGGCCGACTCGGTTCAATGTGGTGGCAGGGACTGCGTGAAGCACAAACAAAAACAATGCCATCATCCAAGTCGTCTTCAGGAGAAGAAGTTTTAAGAGAAACAATGCCAACATATCGCAGTGCACCTTTTTTTCGTGTCGCTTGTGGTCGTACAGGAACTGGCTTAGCCGCGGCAGCTGGTATTAGCTGGACTCGAAAAGGAAGAGGAAGAAGGCGATGCATTTGTCTGTTAGATTCAATGGAAATGAGACGTGGAATTTTTTGGGAAAGTTGTGGCTTGCCGTAGATTTGGGTTTACACAATTTAATTGCTGTTATTTTGTTTCACGAAGACTCTACCAACGCAGGCACAATTGGAGCAACAATGGAAACGGCAAGATCTGGACTTGATGGTTGCGGTTGGGCTGTCACGACATCTGAAGAGGGTCACGAGGTTGAAATATTTTTGAGCAGTATTGATAATGCTACATCATTTCAATCAATACGACCAGTTGCAATATTAATCCAGGTGCAATCAGGTTCAGGTTCAACAGACATGGAGAGAACTCCATGGAATTCTGCCAACATTTTAAGAGATGATAAAAAAATGAGAGAGCTCAATCGGCGCTTGGAACGTTTGTCTAAAGGAGCTGGAAATATTCGTGTTCCTAAACTTTCCTCAAGATTAATGGTGAAAACACCATTAAAATCATCACGCCGACGACGCTCAACGCCAGCGCATCGAGCAACCTCGGGAAGGAAAACAGGCAGCATGACTACTGCGAGTGCTACTGCGAGTGCTGCTACTGCGAGTGCTGCTACTGCGAGTACTACTGCGTATGCCTCCTCCTCAAATCAATCTAATCAATTATTATGCTCAAATTTAAGCTGGGCATTGAAAGAAATTGAAAGCATTCGTCATCATGGACATGTTCAATTTGATAATGATCCAAATCCAACAGAGACAAATATTATAAATGAAATTATTGTGATTGATGCCAGACATGACAAAAAAGGGAGGATAGACAAAGAGGACGAAGAGGACGAAGAGAACAGGAGACACGATGTGGAAGCTCCTGGTTCAGTAGGTGCTGCTGTTAGTTTTGGTCTTGGTTGTTGCACGGAGGGAAAACGAACAGTTGTTATTGGGGATGTCGACGGTTGGACATCTGCACTGGACTCTATTAAATCAGCAGGTTTTACATTAAAAAGTTATGGAGATGTTCAGAGTAGAGGTCCAAAAAAAGCAAAACCAGAAACACGACCAACATCTACAATCAAACGACATGCTGCAATGTTGCACAACGATGAACATTTACGTGCATTGCGCTTGGCGGGTATCAAACCACCAAAAGGACCAGAGCCACTGATTGGATTGGAGAGTCGAGGAAGACTTGTTTTATTGGGATCTTCCTGTGGATCACGTGCTGGACCTGATGCTGGATGGGGTGAGACATCGAATGATGATCTTAGTATTCTTAGAACAATTCATGGAATGTGTATCTTAGTTCCTTGTGATCGTATCTCGACAAGGGGGATACTACGTTTAGTGTTGGCAGCATCACCACCACCACCAGCAAACTGGCGTCTTTTTTGTGTCAGGACAGACGATTGCAGCAGCATTGAACAAGTGGAGGAGGCAAGGAGTGGATCAATGTCATCAGAGAGATCATCAGAGAGAAGAGATGTGTACGATGAAAATATTGCAGGATCTGCTCCGTTGTTGCCCAATTTTCGAATTGGTGGTTCAAATTTGTTGCGAACATCTTACGATGACCAGCTTACTCTCCTTTCATGTGGACCAACTTGTGTTCTCAATTGTTTAAAGGCACACTCGGAGCTGATGCGACGGCATGGAGTTGTTGTTCGTGTGCTTGATGTGTATTGTATTGCTCCCATTGATCGATGGACCATTTTAAAGTGCTTCACGGAAACTCGATTTTTAATTACTGTCGAGAATCATGGCGTTGCTGGCGGATTGTCAGGTGCTGTCTCATCGATCTGTCCTGTGGAAATTTCTTTGGCATCTACTGGAATGGAGTTTGGCACACGTTTTGATGCAGAAAAACAAGGAAAGAGAGATGTGGAAAGTATTATAGCAGCAGTTGTTAGTATTTTGTCTAGAGAGCATGGTCCACCAGAGAGAACGGAACTGTGAGCAGCGTAAGTACCAAAGGTAATGTACTTTCATGAAAATTGTACAACATGTACATGTAGTAATAGTAATAATAATGTATGTTTGTATCAAAGTACAAATCAGTAATTCGGTGTTGGCATTTTTGAATTTATTTTTATAAAATTAAGATCTTAAAAGAGTGTAAACTTTTTAACCCAAGGATGTATCTCACGTGATCGATGTTCAAATTTCCAAATTTCATTTGAAGCTTCAATTTTTATCAAAACTTCATTGAGTAAATT
>Ga0307997_10001321_pt1 | contig 11644 bp, 9 predicted proteins | sample Davwhametageno36_FD_203165 | JGI IMG/M metagenome (GOLD analysis project Ga0307997, IMG submission 203165) | Marine microbial communities from Davis Island wharf, Antarctic Ocean - #36 | ecosystem: Environmental > Aquatic > Marine > Unclassified | place: Antarctic Ocean: Davis Island wharf...
GACTGTTACACCATCAAACTCACTAGCAGGATCAAATACATAGTCGAGCTGCAGCACTTGATTACGCACGTTTAATTCGGTTGGAAAACCTGTTCCATCATCTTCGTCAATGACTTCTTCAACCAAGCTATCTTCAGTCAGCAGCAACAAATCGGCTGTGTCTTTGGGTTGCTGCTTAAACCAAGCCTCAAAGTTAGGTGCATCGACTACTTTTGCTGGCAACTGCTGATCATAGAAATGGAATAGTTGCTGGTCGCTAATTAAAATATCACGACGACGATGCTTGTCTTCCTGCTTTCGATAATGATCGATGAGCTGCCGGTTAGCCCGAATCACAGGATTAGTGGTGCGGTAGTCACCTTCTACTAATGCCCTCTGTATAAAAAGCTTTCGCGATTGAACTGGATCAATAGTTGCAAAGTTAACTCGCTTTCCACCTTCAATCAACAATCCATAAATGCGCGTATTACGAAACGCTGCCACTCGGCCCTGACGAGCTTGCCAGTGCGGGTCATAATGTTCATATTGATGTAAATGACTCGCATCCTGCATAGCCCACTGAGTATTAAACCGTGCTACCCCATGCGCAAATAACCGCGTTGTTTCAATAAGGGAGAAGGCCATAATCCATTTGGGCGTTTTGCGCGCAAGACCCGACCCGGGGAAAACAAGTAATTGTCTATCACGCGTTGCCTGAAATTGTTTTTTGGCCGTATCGGTTCCATCAAAGCTGGCAATGTGGCTTGGAATTCCTGCAAATATTGCACGATGGATTGAGTCAGTGTTTGGTTCAGTAGTATTAAACCCATTTTTTTCTGGCCCAAACTGACGCTTTAATTGTTGCTTTAGCTGGGAGTGAATGTCCTGCCATTCTCGAATTCTAGGGTAAGATAAAAATTGTTTTTTGCACCATTTTGAAAACTGATTTCGCGATAGCTCAGTCTGTTGCTGCTTTAACTCTGACCATAGATTGGTCCAAAATAAAAAATCAGAATGCTCATCCTGCCAGACAGCATGCTTTTGTTGCGCAGCTTGCCGATTGTCAACGCTAGAATCACGTGGGTCTTGAATCGATAAGGCGCTCACGATCACTAAAGCCTCACTAAGGCAGTTTAATTGTTGCCCTCTAATGAGCATAGCTGCAAGCCTTGGGTCGACTGGCAATGAGGCTATTTCTCTACCCAGCTTTAAGATTCGATCATCTTTATCAGTTGCCTGTAACTCGAATAATAGACGATAACCGTCATTGATTAATCGGCTGTCCGGGCTTTCTACAAAATCAAAGGCATTGATCGAACTTAGATTGAGCCCATCCATTTGTAAAATGACCGAGGCAAGATTAGTTCTCAGAATTTCGGGTTCAGTAAATTCAGGACGCGAGTTAAAATCCTCCTCCTCATAAAGGCGAATACAGATACCTGGTGCAGTGCGCCCACAACGTCCACTACGTTGGTTGGCTGAGGCCTGCGATATTTTCTCAATGGGCAGCCGCTGTATGCGTGACCGCCATGAATAACGCGACAACCGAGCCAGCCCAGTATCAATCACGTATCGAATGCCTGGAACGGTTAATGACGTCTCGGCGACATTAGTCGCGAGTACGATACGCTTTTTAGCGTGGCGCTGAAATATTCGTTGCTGATCACCCTGACTGAGCCGAGAATAAAGTGGCAGTATGTCGTAATCTTGATGAAATGTTTTCGACAGCTTATCAGCCGCCTCTCGGATTTGACGTTCACCCGAAAAGAAAACTAATATGTCCTCCTTGCCCGCCAAAGTGAGTTCTTCTACTGCTTCGATCAATGCCTGGTTTTGATCACGATCGTCTTGAGTAGGCGCACGATAGCGCATCTCGACCGGAAAGGTTCGACCGCTGATGTTGAGTATTGGAGCCTGATTAAAATAGTTCGAAAAACGTTCTGGGTCAATCGTGGCTGAAGTCACAATAACTTTAAGATCGGGCCGCTTGGGCAGTATTAGCTTGATATAACCAAGCAATAAATCAATGTTCAAACTGCGTTCGTGCGCTTCATCAATGATGATGGTTGAGTATTGATTCAGCAGTCGATCATTCTGAACTTCGGCAAGCAAAATGCCATCTGTCATTAATTTAATATAGCCCTTACTGCTAGAGTGGTCACCAAAACGAATTTTGTAACCAACGGCAGCACCCACTTCGCTTTTTAACTCTTCAGCGATTCGATTACAAACACTCTGCGCAGCTATTCGACGTGGCTGGGTGTGACCGATCATGCCATAGTCTGCTAACCCAAGGTCTATGCACAATTGTGGTAACTGAGTTGTTTTTCCTGAACCCGTTTCGCCACATACTATGATGACCTGATTGGCGGCAATGGCTTCGGCGAGCTCTTGCTGATGATCGTAAAAAGGCAGACTTTGATCAAGTTGCGATTGGGGCCTTTGTTGGTGTCGAGCCTTGACTGTTTCAGCCGAGGCTTGTATTGACGACACTAGGGTTTGTCTGAACTTGTCGTCATTTTTAAATTGACGCGCTTTTTTTAACAGCTGCAGCAACTTTGCTCGATCAGGACCGTAGCAATGCTGTAAAATTTGAGATTCGAATGATGGTTGATGTGACATGGCGAGCGATTCTAAACTGGTTAGCAAGATGAATACACCTTTTGATTACTCTCTTCGCGTATCGAGTCGAGTGAAACACCCTAAACTGCGAATAAAGCCTTTTGGGGGCTTGGAAGTCATCATTCCTCCCCGCTTTCCAAAAAGGGCCGTACCTGAACTGTTGAACCGCCATACTCAGTGGATTGAGACGCAACTACAAAAACATCAATCAGTAGATCCTGTTCTACCAAACAACATTCAACTCGCTTTTGATGAGAGCCACTGGCCGATTGTTTATGAGCAACAATTAGCCACTAGTAGTGCCCATCAAATAGTCATTACTTCTAGCAATGACGTTACTGACCAGCAAGCCCATAGCGTATGGCAACTGCGAAGCTGGATACGACAAAAAGCCTGGCGACTACTGCCACCATTACTTGAACAACTATCTCAGCAAACAGGGCTAAGCTACCAAAAGATCAGTATTCGGAGCCAAAAGACACGCTGGGGCAGTTGCTCTAGTTCCGGCACCATTAGCGTGAACGATCAGCTACTCTTCTTACCCCGGGATACCGCTGGCTACTTAATGATTCACGAGCTTTGCCATACCCAGCACATGAACCATTCTTCCAAATTTTGGCGCCTGGTTGAATCACATTGTGTCGATTTTCGTGACCATGAACACCAGTTGAATCAGGCTCGGACTAGGATTCCTGATTGGTTTCTGAGAGACTTGTACCGATAACTTATTGCAAGGTTAATGCAACTCTTGGGATCATTTCAACAGTTTAATCTAAGTGTTCATATTTTTTTTGGTAGGATTTTACCCGTTTTAAATAGTTACGCGTTTCTTCACGATTATGGCGCTGAGTAATAAACCGATATGCTTCTGGTGGGCTCATCCTGTTTAACCGATTAATTGCTTTTGCCCTATTGCCACTAGGACTTAAACTTTTAAATAGATTGCCAGCACCACCGTTATAGCTAGCAATGACAGCATATTGGCGAGTCTTAGCATGCTTTATTTTATACAAGTAACGATTAGCCAGAATGGCTAAATAGGCAGTGCCTACTTCAACATTATTAGCAGTATTAAATAGAAAGGACTCACTTGGCACATGATCATAACCTTCGATACGCTGAAAGTATTCTCTGCCCGCTTGACGCTGCAGAATCTGCATTAAACCGATAGCATTAGAGCCTGAGCGCGCTTTGGGATTAAACGCAGACTCGGTTTCAATAACGCCATAAACTAGAGAGATAGGCACTTGATGACGTCGGCTAGCGGCGGCAACCAAGTCATAATATTTTACGCTGGATATTTTTGTATGATCACTAGTTAAATAGATCCTGACTTTATAGTTATCTTGTAACGTGTTACTGCTGTTGGCTATTAAATAATCAGCAAAACGTAATGCGCGCCAATTTGTGTAAATGGCTTTTTTGTCTTGGTCTAAAATTTGTTTATAAAAAAAAGGCTTGCCTGATTTTGATTGCAAACCAAAATCATGCGCTGTATTAGGGTCAATATCATTAGGATCAACCTGCGTTAACAAGGTTTTGACAATAGATTTTTTTAAGGTTTGCATACTGTTAGCGATAATTTCAATAATACCGCGCCTAAAGTCAACCCTTATACTGCTATTTTCATCCTGACTTAAAGATAGAATAGTGGGGTCTTTACCTGCTATATCTAAAAGGAAAGCCTGAATATCATTACTGTAAACTTCAAGATTTAAGGCGCTAGCGTTGACGTCATCAATATCATTTAATGCCTCAGCGCTATCACCCGCCATATCCAACAATACATTCTGTACGTCTTCTTCATACTGAGAAAGGTCAATTTCATTAGCATCTAAAGAAACAGGCAGCATAAAGCACGTGAATAGAAAAAAGAGCGATTCTAAATTTTTTTGCTTTAGTTCCACTCTTTATAATTGCCTTAGTACCATTTTCATATGCGCCAAGTAGAGGTATCAACCCAATAGCTGCCTTATTTAACCACGTTTAGGTGCCAATAAATTATGGCTACTGAACTACACTCCGTTGCACGTACTTAATATTACTTTCGTGCAGCAGGTTTTTTGCTCTTGAGATGTCACTATTCGATTCAAATGGCCCCAGTACAACACGGTGCCAAGTCGATCCATTGACTTTGGCTGAGTTCACTTTTGCTTCTAGACCTAAAAATGCCAGCTCGGCTTTTCGACTATCGGCATCAAGCGCACTTTTGAATGAGCCCGCCTGAAGTGTCAGTTTGGTTATGGCCAATTTGTTAATAGAAGGATTTTTGAGGCCATCAACATCATCTTTTGGCACGGGGATGTCCATTACACGATCTTCTAAGACCGTATAAAAATCTATTTTAGGCTTTGGCTTATTGGTTGTGACTTCGGGCTTTTTAGCATTCGCTTTACTAGTTTTAACAATTTGGCTGTCAAGGTAAAGAATGCCAGCGGCAAACAAACCCAACATGAGAAATAAGCTTATCCAAACCCAAGGCCGACTAGATTTACTCGCTGTCATTGTGTTTTTTCGCTAATGGTTGCAATAAATCGAAATTAGGCTTTTGCAAGGACGGCATACCGAGTGAAGGGAAATTAAATATATACAAATATTACATGGATTAAAGTTATTTCTAAAGGGCTCATCTACTTTGGGGTCACCTACATTCTTTCCATTACCTCGATGCCGAGTAAATCTAGCCCACTTTTAAGCGTTGTGGCGCTTACGTAACTTAGTTGAAGCCGGCTATTGCGTATCTCAACTGGGATGTCACTGCGCAAAATCGGACAAGCTTCATAGAACTTCATATACAAACTTGAAAGCTCATAGAGATAACTACACAGCTGATGTGGATAGGCATCTAGCGCTACCTGATCTATTGCTTCACCAAATTGTAATAACTTGAGTGTTAGCGCCTTTTCAGCGGGTTCAATCGCAATAATTTCTCCAATGACTGATTCGACATTTAAGTTGGCTTTACGGAAAATGCTTTTGATTCGAGTATAGGCATACTGAAGGTAGGGTGCTGTATTGCCCTCAAAGCTGAGCATGCTATCCCAACTAAATATGTAATCATTGGTTCGTGTTTTAGCTAGGTCAGCGTACTTTACCGCGCCAATGCCAATTTTGCGCGCGGCCTCGGCTGATTCAGCTAGGCTTAAATCCGAGGCCTTATCGGATAATAATTGCGTTGCCCTGACGACAGCTTCGTCCAGCAATGCACTAAGCTTTATGGTATCACCACTGCGGGTTTTAAACGGCTTTCCATCTTCACCCATCATGGTGCCAAAAGCATGATGCTCGAGCGTGCAATGGTCGGTGGCAAAACCTGCCTTACGACTCACCGCATAGACCTGTTTCATATGCAATGATTGACGCGCATCAATGAAGTAAAGGCAGCGATCAGCTTTTAATGTATTACAACGATAATCAACGGCTGCCAAATCTGTCGTAGAATAAAGAAAACCGCCATCTGACTTTTGCACTATCATGCCCAACGGATCGCCTTCTTTGTCGGTCATATCATCCAGAAAAACTACTTGTGCACCTTGATTTTCAACGGCCAAACCCTTGTCTTTCAGTGTTTGGATAATTCCTGGTAGCGCTTTGTTATAAGCACTTTCAGCAAAGATATCGCTATGCTTTAAAGTAACATTGAGTTTACTGTAAACTTCTTCACTGTGGGCGACTGAAATATCAATGAATCGCTTCCACATTGATAGGGCTTCATCATCACCATTTTGTAGCTTGACGACATTGGCACGGGCACGCTCTGCAAAAACTACTTCCGCATCAAAACGGACTTTTGATTCTCGGTAGAACACTTCGAGGTCCGCTAGCTTAACGTCGCAATCAAGTTCGATTTGATCTTGTAAATGGGTAATAAGCATACCGAACTGGGTACCCCAGTCACCGACATGGTTTTGGCGTATTACTCGGTGTCCTTGAGCCTCAAAAATTCGAGCCAGAGCATCACCCATAATGGAAGACCTTAAATGACCAACATGCATTTCTTTTGCTAAATTGGGCGCCGAGTAATCGATGACGATTATTTGAGGTTTTTGCGCCTGTTCAATACCTCGGTGTATGTCATTACCTAATAAATTAACTTGATCCGATAACCATTGTTCGGATAGTTTAATATTGATAAATCCAGGACCAGCGATATCGCATTGGTCAGCAATATCAGATAAATCCAAATTTTCAAGTATTCGATCCGCTAGCGCTCGTGGGTTGGTTTTCATTAATTTGGCTGCAGCCATGGCGCAATTAGCCTGATAGTCACCATGCTGTGGATTTTTACCCAGTGCAACCATGGGTTGACAGTTTTCAGGGATGTTGGCTGCGGTCATAGCAGCACGCACACGAAGATTCAGCAGGTTACGGATGTTCATGAATTCAGTGGCTACTCGATCAAGTGTTCAACTAGGATTTATATAGGTTAATTAATTTAGTTTGCTTTTAGTCAGCGGCACAAACGGGGCATTTTGGGTTCTTCGACAGCTTAACTTGTTGCCATTCCATTACGGCAGCATCGAATAGTAGCAGCTTACCGACTAAAGACGCTGCATTATCTGTCAAAATCATTAATGCTTGTAGTGCTTGCATGGTGCCAATAACACCCACTACAGGACCCAAGATGCCTTCCATTTCGCAACTTTCAGCATTCTCATAGACGGCTTCGCTATAAAGGCATTGATAACAAGGGCCTTCTAATTTAGGTTGATAGCTTAAAATTTGGCCTTCTAATCGAATTGCCGCACCCGATACAAGCGGCTTACCCAACTCAACACAATGGCGATTGACTTCAAATCGGGTTGGAAAATTGTCGCTACAATCGAGCACTAGATCGACTCGATTGATAATTGCCTTGAGTTCATCACCATCAATTTGATAATTAATTGCTTCGACTTCGCAGTGAGGATTCAGCGCCTCAATGCTACTTTTAGCTGAATCAACTTTATTGTCACCAATGGCATGATTGGTATGAATAATTTGGCGTTGTAAATTTGATTCCTCAACGATATCAAAATCACTAATCACCAGTTTTCCAACACCACTGGCAGCAAGGTAAAGGGCGGCAGGTGATCCGAGTCCACCCATACCGATAATTAGTATGGTTGAATCAATGATTGTCTGTTGACCCGATTCCCCTATTTGGTCAAGTCGAATTTGGCGGCTATATCGATTGCTTTGCTGGCTATTCATTTTACTGTGAATTGGTTGGAAAAATAAATTTTTGCTAAGGTCGGTTTAAACTTGACGTTGACCTTCAACGGGTAATACCTATTGACTATAACCCAACTCTTGAGTGCAAGCCATGTAGGCTTCCATGATTAAATTGGGATTTCCAAGTAATCGTTGCCGCCAAACACCTAGTTGAATCTTTGATTCAATTAGCCCACGTAGTACGCCTATATGTTGAGTTTTACCAACACAGCTGGCACCAATTAAACAATGGTCATCGAATTGCAAATTTACGTATTGATATTGATCGTGGCTGTACAATTCAGCTTGCGCTCCACCTTCAATACCCATCCAAAGTCCGAAAGAGCAAGAAATCAAACCCACGGTGTCGAGGACGTTCATGTTGACCGTGCCATGATGCGCGGTTGCTTTTCCAGCCATGTTCATTCCTGCAATACGACCATGGTCAGTAGCCGTTGGTTGTATGGCCTGAACTTCGTATTTGCCGGTCGAAAAGTCCATACCCTGTGCAACATCGCCAGCAGCATAAATATCGTTATGGCTCGTTTGCATCTGATTATTAACTACGATGCCCTGGTCAACCTCAATACCTGAACCTTCCAGCATCTCCAAATTAGATTTAACACCAGTAGCGGTAATGACTAACGCAGCGGGTAATTCATCACCGTCACTCAAACTAACGCTCACACCATTTTCAGCAGGGGTCACTGACTGAACACTACAGGAAGTATGCACATCAATTCCTTTATCAAGGCACCATTGTTTGAGCAGGCCACCAGCTTTTTCGTTAAGCATCCGAGGCACCATGCGGTTGCCTGTTTCAATAACAGACAGATTGATACCACGCCTGACCAATGCTTCAAGAATAATGCAACCGATGAATCCAGCTCCAATCAAGACCACATTCGCACCAGGTTGAGCTAATTCGGCAATATCACGGGCGTCTTTTAACGTCCAACAGGAATGTACTTGGGGTAAATCGAGCCCCGGTATCGGTGGATTAACAGGACGAGAGCCAGTTGCTATAAGTAACTTGTCGTAATTTCTAACGCTACCATCTGCGAGCTTTACTTGTTTATTCGCGGCATCAACTTGGTCAACCCGCATTTGAACCAACTCGATATTGAGATTGCGATAATGATTCGCCGGATCACGTAAATAGCTGCCCGATTCGTCAATATTTTTAATCAAGTAATAAGGTATAGCCATTCTTGAATAAGGTGGTTCAGGTTCGTCACCAATAATAACAATCGAAGCTTCTGAATCGTATTTTCTTATCGTTTCGGCTGCAATAACGCCTGCAGGCCCAGCACCAATAATGATATGTTGCATCGGGTTGGTTACCTAAGATTTAAGAATAACAAATGACCGCTAAACTAATTTAAGTCGTCACTTCAATTGAATGCAGGCTTTTTGCTGCTGACGCTTGCATTCTTGAATACCCAGTCCAGTCAGCATCAACATAGGTGATTGCATCTGTTGGGCAGGCAGTAGCACATTTTGGGTCACCACCACATAGGTCACATTTAACAACTTTACCAGTATCTTGAGAATAATTAACGGTGCCAAACGGACAGGCAATAGTACAAACTTTACAGCCAACACATTTATCGTCTGAAATGACTTTCGCACCCGTTTTCAGATCGATACTAATAGCATCAACTGGACAAGCACGTTGACACCAAGCTTCCTCACACTGAGTGCAGGTGTACGGCGCAAATCGACCTTCATCGTGAAAAGTAAATACCTTAATGAACGATTTAGACGGGTTAAAGGCCCCTGTATGTTCATATGAGCAAGCCATTTCACACTGCAAGCAACCGGTACATTTTGCTGGATCAATATTTAAAGATTTTTGCATATTGCCCTCAGGAATTGAATTATTCTCATCTCATCATAGTATGGGAGGAAAAGGGATTGCAAGCATGCTGTTAATAGAGCCTATAAAGAATGCCTCAACGGCCAGAATTGGTGGCTTAACGATATAATAATTCACCTAAAATACTATATTGACTCTACCAATTTGTAACTTTCTATGTCTCAATATCGTCTTTCTATTCCATAACTTTGATATTCAAATGAAAGGTACTATAAAAAACGCCCCGAGTTGCGCTGACCCGACTGATCCAAACTCGATTAGTGTAAAGCAGGCACTCAGTCAAATCGAAGCTAAAACCGTTGCTTTGGAGCAATCAGTCTTATTACCTATTCGTGAATGCCTCGGGAGAATTTGTAGTGAGTCAATTCGTTCAAACATTAATGTGCCTGGCTATGCGAATTCGGCAATGGACGGCTATGCCATTGCGTTTTCTGATTTACAAGAAGGACAGATTGCCACTTTCGAAGAAATTGGTTGCTCTTTTGCCGGGCGAAGTCTGGATGCGGTTTGCGAACCTGGCCAATGTATTCGAATTATGACGGGCGCGGTGATTCCTGAGGGTTGCGATACCGTCATTATGCAAGAGCAAGCTGAGCCACGAGATGATGGTTTGGTCGCGATAGATTCGAACCATCGTCTGGGCGAAAATGTTCGACAAGCTGGTGAGGATATTAAGCGGGATGCAGTTATTTTAAATCAAGGTGACAAAATTGGACCGGCCGATTTAGGCGTTCTTGCGTCGCTTGGAATCAGCCAAATAAACGTGTTTCGCAAGCCTATAGTTGCATTTATGTCGACTGGGGATGAGCTGGTATCAGTTGATAAGCCACTTAAAAAAGGTCAGATTTATGACAGTAATCGTTATACCTTGTTTGGTATGTTGGCCCAACTAGAGGTCGATATTATAGACCTTGGCGTAATTCAGGATGATTTTCAAAGCATTCGGTCCGCATTACTGGATGCGGCACAAAAAGCTGATTTAGTCATCACTACTGGAGGCGTATCGGTTGGTCAGGCCGACTTTATTAAAACGGCTTTAGAAGATATTGGCCAACCTGATTTTTGGAAGATAGCCATTAAGCCAGGTCGGCCCCTGACCTTTGGTAAGATAAAAGAAAGCCTGTTTATTGGCTTGCCAGGCAACCCGGTAGCAGTAATGGTAACCTTTAACCATTTTGTCATACCAGCATTACGTAAGCTTTCGGGTGCGTCGCCTGCTCAAGCACCCGTAGTAAGGGCCATATCTACTGAAAAAATGCGTAAGAAAGCGGGACGAATGGAAATCCAACGTGGTATTGCATCGCTGATATTTGACGGTCAATGGCAGGTTTGCAAAACAGGCAAGCAAGGCTCAGGTATTCTTACTTCAATGACCCGAGGTAACTGTTTTATATTATTACGTGAGGATAGCAGTGGTGTTGAAATTGGTGACTCTATCGAAATCCAGTTATTTGATTGGTCTCAAGTTTAGCCCAATTAAAACAAGGTTTAATCAATGATTAAAATAAAATATTTTGCTCGCCTTGGCGAGGCTCTCCAATTAAAAGAAGAAAATTTAGAATTTGATGGCGCTATTATCACAGTGAATGATTTACTTGATTTATTGCGTAGTCGAGGTGAACCATGGGTTTCTCAGTTTTCATCTAAAAATAGCGTACTAATGGCTCTTAACCATGAAATGTGCAACTCCAATTCCATAATCAAGTCAGGTGACGAAGTGGGGTTCTTTCCACCCGTCACTGGCGGTTAACTAAGCGCGTCTATGCAATGATTCTCGATAAATCATATACAGACCACAACTTATAACAACGGCGGCACCAAGCCAAACTTGATTAGATGGTATGTCCTGAAATAAAAGGTAACCAAGCAAGACAATCCAAATAAGAGAGGTATATTCAAACGGCGCAATGGCAGAAACCTGAGCCTTACCAAACGCCGCTGTTAGAGCAATGTGACCACCAACAGCCAGCA
>Ga0307997_10001325_pt1 | contig 11636 bp, 12 predicted proteins | sample Davwhametageno36_FD_203165 | JGI IMG/M metagenome (GOLD analysis project Ga0307997, IMG submission 203165) | Marine microbial communities from Davis Island wharf, Antarctic Ocean - #36 | ecosystem: Environmental > Aquatic > Marine > Unclassified | place: Antarctic Ocean: Davis Island wharf...
ATCTTACGGTGCCGCTTTTCGTGAAATTGGCGTTGCGGATAGACAGCTTTGTGGAGGCCGGTCCAACAACAGATGCGAAAATTCGCACCTGCCATTTCGACGACGAGAACGAGCGATGCAGAAGTTTCAAGACGAAAGAGTTATTACTTAGAGGTCATGAGCCAAACACCATCCCAATCCTTAGGGTCTTCCTCTTTCATTAATGAACATCTATCAATATATATATTTGATAAATTGTCCTCAGAATTGCATTTCAAACACTCATTAAATGACCTAATAGCTTTATCCCAATTGCCAACTTTAAAAGAAGACCGCCCCTCATTGAAATGGTTTACGTTGTCCATCAGATTAGGAAAGGTGAGTGCAGTATGATAATCAAGAACTTCGCGAACTCCAACTGGTTCCGTCTTTCCTTTTACTATCACATCGTCGATATACCTAATTTGGTATGTTCCTTTCAGCCTTTGATAGGTAAATTCACTGATTAAAATCCGGGCTGAGTAAGATTTACAAGCGCTCTCCAGCCTTGCTGCTAAGTTTACACCATCACCAATCATGGTATAATCCATTCTCTTTGAAGAGCCTATATTTCCAGAAACTACTTTATCGGTATTTACGCCCAACCCCATTTCAACCGGCATTTTTCCTTCATTCTCTCTCACAACATTCCAGTCCCACATTCTTTTAATCATATTTATGCCAGCTCTAACTCCCCTATCTTCATCATCATCATGCGCCAATGGAATGCCAAACCCTGCCATTATTGCATCACCTATAAATTTATCAACCATCCCACCTTGTTCACTTATGGCTTCAACCATTATGTCGAAGTATTCGTTAAGCAACATAACCGTGCCTTGTGCACCCAGCGTCTCAGTTATAGTGGTAAAGCCTCTTAGATCTGAAAAAAGAATAGTCGCCACAGTTTCCTGACCACCCATAATATCCGTGCCATTTGACATAAGTTGGTCAGCTATGACTGGGTCAATATAACGTGACATTGTCGATTTCATTCTCTTTTCATCAGATATGTCCTCTATTACGATTAAAGTCCCCAGGTGCCCGGATTTCTGGGTCATACGGCCATCTGGATCGTCACTGTTAAGAGGAAGAAAACTCACATTTGAAGATACTATTTCCTTACTGTTATCATCATCAGAACCGACCTCAAATGTGACATCCATCATTAAGATGTCTTCCATCGACTCATTACATTGCTGTACCTTTTCAAACATCCAATTACGGTTTCCAGAAAAGAAATCCTCAGCTATGGTGTTGAGAACCTGTTGTGGAGTAACTTTAAAGATCTTAAGACCTGCTTTGTTGCAAGTGGCAATCCTACCATCTTTATCGATTGTAAGAATGCCATTGGACATACTTGTAAGCATGCTGTTATTGAATGTCCTTTCTTTAGCAACATCTTCAAAAAGTTGGGCATTCTCAAGCGTGATGGCAATTTGCTGGGTAAATGCCTTTAAGCGCGATTCATCTTCATCGGTGAATCCGCCCCCTTTTTTGTTCAGAACTTGCGTACAGCCAATACAGTCACCCTCTTTATTAACAATAGGGACACAAAGAATTGAGCGCGTAAAAAACCCATTCATTTTATCAAACGATGGATTAAAGCGTAAGTCGGCATAGGCGTGAGCGATATTAATAGTCTCTTTTGATTGAAAGACAGCTCCCGCTATTCCAGAGTTATTTGGAAGGCGAATTTCTTTAATCCCTTCACCCATTGCCACTCTGGAAAATAACTCACCTGTCTTAAAGTCATTTAAAAATAGGGTTGCTCGGTCTGCATTTATCATTTTTGCGGCTTCAGTCATCACTCTTTGAAGAAGTGAATCTAACTCGATCTCACCTGTAATGTCTGAAACAACATCCAGGAATTGCATTTCTTTTTTACGCACAATGGCTTGATGTTCTATGTTTTGTGCATTTTGGAGTGAAACAGCGGCCTGTTCAGTTATTGCGTTAATTGTATCGAGATCAGCTTTAGTAAACCTGCCCTTTTTTTTATTTAATATCTGAAAGACACCTATCACTTCATTATTCACTGTGGCAATCGGAGTACATACCATGTTTTTAGTATGGAACCCTGTCATTTCATCAACCGCTCCATAAAACCGTTCGTCAGTTTTCACATCATGAATTATCTCACCTATTCCCGAATGAAAAATACCCCCGGCAATACCGGAGGTGTTGAAAAAACGGATCTCTCTAGATTTTTCTCCCTGAGCAACTCGTGAGTAAAGCTCACCTGTAGCAACATCATTCAAAAAAAGACTACCTCTTTCCGCATTAAGCTCAAGCACAGTCTCCTCAATTATTGTAGTTAAAATCTCGTTTAAATTAGACTTTCCAGAAATTTTACGATTAATTGAAAGCAGTAAATGCGCCTGTTTTAAAGACATTTTTGTTTTCTGCAGTTGTTTAAACAAATCTTTTTCAACTTGTGGAGAATTTATATTTTCCATGCTTCTCTCTAAATAACTGTGTGACTTCATATTTTTCTTGTGTCTAAAACAAAACTGACAAAAAGCTGTTTTACACTAGTGCATTTTAGTTTGCTTCAAGTTTTTCTAATTCAGACCTTAAGTTCGAGGTGGTATTCTTTAGTTGTTGAATTTCATCCGCCGATCGATGAGCCTCACGCTGAACAGCCGCATCCTTTTCAAACTTTAAGCTCTCTAACTCAGACCTTAAGTTCGAGGTGGTATTCTTTAGTTGTTGAATTTCATCCGCCAATCGATGGGCCTCACGCTGAACTGCCGCATCCTTTTCAAACTTTAAGCTCTCTAACTCAGACCGCAAACTCGAGATGGTATTCTTGAGTTCCTGAATTTCATCTGCAGAGCTCAAATTGGCTTTTTGCACAGCTGTATTTACGTCAGAATTGGCAGCTTCTAAATTAGTACGCAATGCTACAACCGTAGCTTTAAGTTGCTCGATTTCTTGTTGCTGCTGAGGCTCTTTATCAGACACTATTACTCCTTAAACTTGCACAGAGAAAATACCATTGTGCAATTGATTTTTCAAAACTAGCCAAAAATAATCTTCTCAATTTATTAAAGTTAGAATTCTTGATTTTGCAACTTAATTTCGCAATACATTTACAATGTGAAGCACATTTTTTCATACCCAAAAACAATACGAGGAGAGTCAATTTTTCTACTCAAAAGGTCTATCTCTGCATCACTTCTATTTGGAGCATGATGACATAAAATTGTTTTCTGAATGTTCGCTTTGACTGTAAATTCATTGGCTTTTTCGACTGACGAATGCCCCCATCCTCTTTTGGAGCAGAGCTCTTCTTCGGTAAACGTGGCATCCCAGACTACTAAGTCTGCATCTTTACAAAAAGAGATAAGTTGGCTTTCTTGCTGGTCATAGAATTCATTATCGAGAAGTATTACTATCTTTTTGTTCTTTGCAGAGAATTTGTACGCAACAGCACCCCCTGGATGATTTAGAGAAATAAAATCAATAATGACCTCATCTCTGATTTTTTTTAAAGTTTTTTCAAAACTTTGTACAGATAGGTGTTTTAAAGTGTCAAAAATATCAACTGGAAAATAGGAACCTGAAAAATATCTTTGGAGAGTTTCGAGAACCTCCCTCTGATTTGCAAGTGCACTCGTTATTACAATGTCTTTTCCTTGTTGAAACAATGAGGAGTTATATGGAAGGCCTTGGATATGGTCATGATGAAAGTGGCTAAAAAAGATAAAAATATCTTTTGTTTTTCTTAAGAGTTCAGCTGAAATAAAACCCGTACCCGCATCGTAAAAAATCTGCTGGTTCTTGGTGGAAATTTCGAAACAAGTTGTGTTTCCGCCATACCTTAAGAATTTCTCATTAGCATTTGGCGCTGACCCACGTGTACCGTGTATTATAAATTTCATATCAGTAAAGGTCTCCAACTTATAATAATACTTTAAGATGAATTTTTAATCAAAATAGTGAGCGGCCCCACTTGAGTGTTCGAATTTGGATGTTAGTGCATGATTGGCCTTTGGTCCATCGGAACGATGGCACCTGGCGCAGGTAGGCGATAGCCTAATGTACTATTGGGTCGTCTGGTGTTGTAATGGTTCCTCCATCTTTCAATGATGATTTGGGCTTCGCGAAGCGAGTAGAAGATTTCGCCGTTCAGCAACTCGTCGCGCATTCGCCCATTGAAACTTTCGCAGTATCCGTTCTCCCAGTGTGATCCCGGCTCGAAGTAGGCGGTCTTTGCCCCAACCACCTTGATCCAGTCCCTGACAGCCTCAGCAATGAATTCGGGGCCATTGTCCGACTTGATGTAGGCTGGAACACCACGCAGGACGAACGGGTCTGTCAGGGCGTCGACGACTTCGGTCGAGTTCAGCTTTCGTTTTACCCGGATCGCCAGACATTCACGGTTGTGTTCATCTATAATGTTCAATGTCCGGAACGCCCTGCCATCGTCAGTTCGACAATGAACGAAGTCATATGACCAGACATGATTGCGATACTCGGGGCGCAACCGAACGCATGATCCGTCATTCAGCCAGAGCCGTCCCCTCTTTGGTTGCTTTATTGGCACTTTAAGCCCCTCACGTCGCCATAGGCGTTCGACACGCTTGTCATTGACCTGGCCAGCCTGCGTTTCAGCAATGCAGCAATCCTACGATAGCCATATAGACCGTACTGACGCGTCAGCACGCCCTTGTGGCAACCGCCGCTGCGTGGATCTGTGTTGGCCCAGAACACGGCAGACACGACGCTCAGAAACTTTGAACTGACTACGAACGTGATCGATACAGGCACGCCGACGTGAGGGGCTTAGAAGTTTCCCGATGCGCCCTCCTTTAAGATCAACTTGTCCAGCGCCAGGTCAGAAACCGCCTGCCGCAGACGCTCATTCTCTTTCTTTAGCCGCTTTAATTCCTTGAGTTGTTCTATGCCCATTCCACCGTATTTCTTTTTCCAACTGTAGTAGGTTTGTTCAGTCACACTAATCTGCCTGATCGCATCAATCCGGGGCATGCCTTGCCCCATCAGAACTTCAACCTGCCGTAGCTTCACGACAATTATTTTTCTGAATATTGCAAAAAGCAGCCTCAGCATATTAAATTATTTGTACTTTTCCCGAACTTTCATAATCTCTAAGAAAATTTTACTAGAAATTTGGTCTGCAACGGTATCACTAAATTGTTCGATCTGCCTTAATGCTCCAGCCGTGCTACCCGACCACAAAGTTTTTCCTCCTGGTGCTTTCAAAGTGATGTGAACTTCAAAGTTGGGCCCATTTGGCGAAACAGAGCCAATTATTTGGTAATCGTCGTCGCTAGGGTCTTTTTGGATTAACGAGTCTATCCAGTCTTTTTTGCCAAGGTAACTCTCCAAATCGTTTGTTAATTCGGTACAAAATGCAGCCACAAGGCTGCTCGAACCATTAATAGGTTTTATTGATATCGCTGGCCTGTCGCGGTCTTGAGACATACCTTTTGACCCTAGATTTAATCTCCCGGTGCTCCAGACTTCAACTTGTGTTGCAATATTCTTTAGAGTTTGTTTTCCACAGTTGTTGAAAGACGCTGCTTGGTTTTGGTCTAGGCACAAATATGTTGATGTCGATATAGCTACATCACCGGTCTCAGCAATTGACTCCAGCCGAGCTGCTATGTTCACTGTGTCGCCATATACGTCTGGTGGTGGACCTTCCTCATGCTCGACATCACCAAGGTGAATGCCGACCCTAAGGCTCATCTTACCCTCTTTTTTTGTAATGCTTTGCCACTCCTGAGCACAACTAACAGCGGTTGTGGCACTCTTAAATTCAATGAGCCAGCCATCTCCAAGCGACTTAATCATGGTTCCGTCGTGTTTTTTTAGTGAGGGGCCAATTACGTCCCTGGCAAATTCGCGGAGCTTAACCAAAGTGCCAGGTTCATCCTGAGCCATCATTTTAGAATACCCCACAATGTCGGCTAAAAAAATAACTCCAAGACTGCGCATAACTTATTCTCCTTCAAAACTTTAACTTAAAGACTTCAGTTCTACTTCAAAAACGAATTACTCGTTCCCTCAATAATTATAATAATTAACCGGAGCAGAACTAAACCGATCAACTTAAAGTACTGAACATTAATCTAACGAATCTATCTGATCTCAATTATGAGTATCAGCTTCAATGGGGGAGGCTCAATAGGAACTCAAACAACGTCAGAGAAGAATTAAAACTAAATAACCAATTGTGACTAACACTATTATTAATAGCTTATTAGAAAATTAAACCTCAGTAAATTTTTTAGCTCTAAAAGAAGAAACTGAACTAAGCGACTAATAATTTGGTCTAATTTTTGACAAAAATTAGATAAACCTGTTTAACTAGTCTCCTCTGGAGCAGATTTATCAGAGGCCAAAAACACACGCTCTATTAAATTTTTTAGCATTACAGTTAACCAGATGCCTAAAATAGTGGTAACTAGCATGTATGTTAAATATACAATCCACATGTAAGCTGGCTTTTCACTTACAACAATCCCATTTATACCACAAAGCGCTAAAGCTTTTCCAAATGTATCACCAATCAGAGACAAAAGTGTTGATGCGTCCACAAAAATTATATGTAGGAGAAGACCTGCTGGGAATATCAAAAGCATGAACAGGATTACTCCAAGCCTATTATTTGGCATATTTTAAAACCTTTTATTTTCAATTTTCATGGGGTTTTTTATACCGCATTAAAGCTATCGCCGCTGACTTTATCCCAAAAAACTTGTATCCTATCGTCTTCAACGTCAAATTTCTTTGGCATAAGAGAATTAGGCTCTAATTTCGGGTAAATTTGGTCTAGCAGACGTATGTTACTAGACGGAAGACGTCTTACAATGTGTCTTCTTGTTAACTCTTGAGGGTGCGTAAGCCCAGCCGATTCTAGTAATTCAGAAACTGCGTTTATTGTATTGCGATGAAAACTGGCTACACGATCTGATCTATCGTCTACATCAAGAACACGATATCTTGCTGGTTCCATAGTAGCTATACCTGTTGGACATTTACCTGATGAGCAATCTCGGGCCTGGATGCACCCTAGGGAAAACATAAATGGCCGTGCCATGTTGCACCAATCTGCGCCGAGAGCACATTTGTGAACTATATCGAAGCCACTGACAATTTTACCAGACGCGCCAATTTTAACTTTTTCCCTAAGGCCAGCTCCTTTTAAACAATTATCAACAAAAACCAATGCATCATCTAATGGGCAGCCAGTTTTATCAGAAAGTTCTGGAATCGCAGCGCCAGTTCCACCCTCCGAGCCGTCCACTGTAATAAAATCGATTGCATTATCTTGTTTAGTCATTGCTTTGACGATTGAAAGGAATTCCCACGGATGGCCAATGCAAAGCTTAATTCCAACTGGTTTTCCCTTTGATAGATCTTTTAATTTAATACAAAATGAAAGCAACTCAGAAGGAGTTGAAAATGCACTATGAGAGTTTGGTGAAATACAATCTTTACCTATATCTATTCCTCGTGCCTCAGCAATTTCCCGAGTAACTTTTGAGCCTAGAAGCATTCCCCCATGTCCAGGCTTAGCACCTTGACTAAGCTTAATTTCTATCATTTTTACCTGAGGTGATGATGCGGTTTTAGAAAATTTATTTTCATCAAATAAACCATCTTTGGTTCTACATCCAAAATATCCTGTTGAAATTTGCCAAATTAAATCACCACCACCCAACTCATGATATTTTGAGAGAGACCCCTCCCCAGTATTGTGAGCAAACGTTCCTTTTTTTGCCCCTATATTAAGAGCCTGAATAGCGTTTGGCGACAATGCGCCAAAAGAAGTTCCAGAAATGTTTAAAATTGACATTTCATACTTAGTTTCGCCAGACCCTACCGAAACCCTAAAATTACTATCAGATATATGTGACGGATTTATGGAATGATTTAACCAAGTGTAATCGTCCTTATAAAAATTTTCCAGAGAACCAAATGACCTTACTGCACTCACATCTTTACTTCTTCGGTATACCATTTCTCGCTGATTTCTTGAAAACGGCACTTGCTCATCATCACCCTCAAGAAAATACTGCCTAATTTCAGGCCTAATACTCTCAAGCATAAAGCGAGCCCTCGCTAAAACAGGAAAATTGGCGATTACATTACTTTTTCTCTGAAAGACATCTTTCAGTGCAATAAAAGACAAAGGGATAAAAAGAAGAAGTGGAATAGCGTAAACATAATCAAAAAAAGTTAACACAGCAAAAGTTAAAGTAAAAAAAATCGAATAAAATAAAACTGAAAAACGTCCAAAAATAAAACTCATTTTTTAACCAATCATATTTATTGTTATCATTAAAAAGTGTGGCAGCAAGACGCTTATCTTGCTGCCACGGCCGTAATTAGGCGTTTCTATTCTCAGCTAGTCGAACCTCAACTAGATTTTTGATATTTGCACTTGTGCTATCTGATTGGAAGTCACCACTTCCACCCCCAGCAGCAAGATCTGCAAAAGTTTCTGCATCAATCTCGAGGCACTCCAACTTCGACAGAGCTACCACAGTAGCTGTTCGTTTGTTGGCAGTTTTATCAAGTAAACCCATCTCTCCAAATATCTGACCAGAAACCAATGTAGCTATCAAAGTTTCATTTGACTCACCCTTGTTCAGGTAGATTTCAGCTGAACCTTGCGAGATTACGAAACAATTGTTTGCAACATCACCTTGAGAAAACACCGTATCTCCTTTAGCAAATTTACGGTTTTTCACTCTTAGGGACAGGTCTACTAATTCTGTAGACGATAATTTCCCAAAAGCCTGCTCAATGTATTTATTTTTGATGACTCGTATTTCCATGAGAAACCCAAGCACTGTGGGGATTGTTATGGCCATGTTATAGCCCATATGCAAATGAGCGCGGCCAGGCATTCCCGCAAAACCAGTAAGCTGATGGAACATACCGTGTTTCGCCATCAAACCAAATTTACCTCCAGCGTGATAAAAATTAAGCATGGCCTCTTCTTTTCCGACTGGGTGAGCAACGTATGAATTACCGACCGTGGGATAAGTAGCCCAAAGTTGGCGAAATCCTTCCCACAAAGTTTCCTGCGCAAAATAATAGAAGTAAGTAATTGTTAGATGCTCGAGTGCATGCCAACTAAGACCAGCAAAAGCCAGCCAAAGGAAAATATTCCTAGGGAAAAAGTAAAGGCAAGCGGCCGTTCCAAATAACCCAATTAATTCCCAAATTAAATGAACAACCTCGAGGTCTAGTTGGCCAAAAACAGCACAAGCGGCAGATCCCCACAAAAGTTGACCATCACTGCCAGTTATTGGCATGCCATCTTTACCCGGTTTAATTATTTGCTCAACACTATAGAAACTTGGCTCTAGCAAAGCATCCCGCGCACCCAGTACAACGCCTCTTGCCGCGTTAGCAATATTGTCTATTGGAGGAGGGCAGGCGACTGTTCCGTTTGCGAGATCAATCTGAAGAACTTGAATCAAGTGCTCTGCAAAGTGTCCGATTTGCATCACTGTGAAAATACCTAAAAACGCAACTGCAGCATAGTTCTTTACCTTCCAAATTCCCTCATAAAAGGCAATTGGCAGCCAAGGCAGCAGAGTATACAGTGCTATAAGATATAAAGGTTCACCTGCTATGATCGCGTTGATTTGAAGAATGTACGACATGGCCGCAGTTGCTGCGACGGTCCGTACACTTACTGCTTCAAAAGAAAAGAAGCGAGATAATGTTTTTGTCATACTCATTTATAGTCTCCTTAATGCTCTGTAAGATTTAGTTATTATTTTTACGGAGTATTAAAATAACTAATATGGTAGTGATTATTGCTACAAGTCCGATGACGGTGAAGACTACATATAGTTTATCCAACCAATCATCAGCACCAAAGCCCTTTGCAGTTGGACCGGCTGCCGCAAGCGACTGTGTTGCCAAGAAAACCGTTGACAAAATAAAAAGTCTTATCGTTGACAGCATCTTTTTCTCCAATTAAAATTATTAAACTTTTAAGACATCTATTATCGCAAAAAAATCAGATAATTCAAGGACGAAATCTAAATGCTTTTACAAAAGAAAACTGCCTTAACTCATATTTTAATTATTTTTTTGGGCATGGCATTCTCAATAAGTGCAAAAGCCTCAGAATCGTTAATTTTTGATAAAGCGACTGTAAGCATATCAGGGATGCATGCCAAAGTTGCTGCGGGATACGTTTCAATTGAAAACATAGGGGCAAAGGAAGATGTTCTGCTTTCTGTAAAAAGTGATTTTGCTAAAATATCTGAAATTCATGAAATGAAGCATGTTAATGGCGTTATGAAAATGAGAAAAATCACCTCTGGTATAGCTATAAAGTCAAATACAACCGTTTCTTTAAGGAAGGGTGGGTATCATATTATGTTCATGAAGTTAGCCAAGCACTTGTCACCAGGTGAAGTTGTGAGCGTAAAACTAAAGTTTCAGAATCTTGGCTGGGTAATTAAAGACTTTAGGGTGTCTGATGGTCATCAGATGTCAGGTAACGAACACTCCCATACGGAAGACAACCAGTGAAACTCAAGTTAACAACTTCACAGTCTCTTCTGATTTTATTGGTTACAGCAATATTTTTTACATCAGTTTTCGCTGTGCTAGTATTAAAGCCGCCCACATTATCTTTTCTTAAAACAATAACTTTTGATACATCTTTGAGCCTTCTTGACCATGATGGTACAGAAATAAATTCTGACCATTTTAAAAACCAGAAAATGATGATATTTTTTGGATTTACTTATTGCCCAGAAATATGTCCTACAACTCTTAGTGATATTTCAATTTGGCTGGATGAGGTTGGCACAAACACAGATAAAATTCAGATTAACTTCGTCACAGTTGACCCAGAACGAGATACTGCAGAAGAACTTAATAAATACATGAAAAATTTTTCGTCCCAAATTGTAGGAATAACCGGAACTCAAATTGAATTAGAAAAGCTTTTCACTGCTTTTGGTGTTTATGCTCAAAAAGTGCCGTTTGATGAGAACAGCTATACCGTAGATCACAGCTCATCAATATATCTTGTAGATAGAAATGGTAAACTATTTGATGTCATCTCCTATGGAGAAAGTCTAGAAAATGCGGTAAAAAAGCTTACAGGATTTTTAAACTATTAGAAAATTGGTGCTTCCAAATCGGTTCTGTCAGACAAACTTGACGGTTTTGCGGTTGATCCCTATTTTTGTTAAATGGCAACATGTTCTCCCTTCAAATATTTCAAGACTTCACCTGAAATCATCCGATTGGCAGTGATGTATTACATACGTTACCCATTGAGTTTTCGTCAGGTGGAAGACATCTTGCATGAACGCGGCGTCGATATCTGTCACGAAACAGTTCGGTTTTGGGTTGAACGTTTTTGGTCAAAGTTTGCGCGAGAAATCCGTAAGAATAGGGCAGGGCAACATTCGAACTGGCAATGGCACCTGGATGAAGTCTTTATGAAAATAAATGGAGAACGCTTTTACTTGTGGCGCGCAGTTGATCAGGAAGGCGAAGTTCTGGAATGCTATGTTACAAAGCTACGCAACAAGGCTGCAGCGAAGAAGTTCCTTATAAAAGCAATGCGTAAACACGGCTCACCTAAGATCATCACAACG
>Ga0307997_10001327_pt1 | contig 11616 bp, 11 predicted proteins | sample Davwhametageno36_FD_203165 | JGI IMG/M metagenome (GOLD analysis project Ga0307997, IMG submission 203165) | Marine microbial communities from Davis Island wharf, Antarctic Ocean - #36 | ecosystem: Environmental > Aquatic > Marine > Unclassified | place: Antarctic Ocean: Davis Island wharf...
GATACAAAACATACAACCGTTACCAATATTAGAAATATCGTTATCACCTAACGCAACTATTGTTGTTGCATCGTAACGTGAATGCAACTCATTAGGCTCATGTGGAGAAAATCTCCATTCAGTAAATAACGTTCGGTTGATCTTGGATATCGTCACTCTTACGCCCCATTGATAATGGCTTTGCATTATCCTACTGGACATAAAAAAACCGGCTATTGCCGGCTTTAGGGGATCAAAACTAGCTTAACTATTTCAAACTACCAATATAGTCAGCTAAATTAATAATATCAGCGTCGCTCAAACCAGCAGCCATCGCGTTCATAGTTCCATTTTGACGAGCACCACTGCGGTAATCAGTCAGATTTTTGGTAATAAAAACCGTATCTCGTCCTTTCAATACTGGATAAGCCGACACCATACTTTGCCCACCAACTCCATGACAACCAATACAACCTCTTGCTGCATAGGTTGATTTGCCCGCAGCAACATCGGCGTAAGCCACGCTGCTAAGCAAAACTGAAAAACAACAAATCATTATTGCAACAAACTTCATTTTACTAAACTCCTTAGTAGTAAATTTTGGTAAGCCATTAGATAATGGCAAGATAAGTCTTATACATTGTGGCAAACCCACCCGTTGATGTAAAGGATATGGATCCCAACTGAACCAACACTGAACAGTGACTAATATGAGCGATTTAAAAGACTACAATCAGACAATTCGACAAGATTTAAATATTCCTAGCGACAGCAATAAACATGCGTTGAAATTCAAAACTACTTGGGGATTGTTTTCGCCTCGATCAATTGATAACGGATCTCAAATGTTGCTCGATTTTCTGGATATAGATCCTGCTGACGATTGCCTAGACATGGGTTGTGGCTACGGTGTTTTGGGGTTAACCATGGCTAAACAGGCACCTAATGGCCACACGTTGCTGGTCGACAAAGATTTCATTGCCGTTGAGTACTCTGAAAAAAACCGCATTCTGAATCATATTAATAATGCCAGTTGCCAGCTTAGTAATGGCTTCGATCACATTCCAAAACAGAGCTTTGATGTTATCGTTTCCAATATTCCAGCTAAAGTTGGCAAAGAAATGCTGTATATTTATTTGTTCGATGCGCTCACTTATCTTAAACCTGGCGGTTCTTTTTATATCGTCACTATCACGGGCCTACGCCAATTTTTCAAACGTGGCTTTAACGAGGTTTTTGGGCATTATGAAAAAATAAAGCAGGGCAAAACCTACACCGTGGCGCGTGGCATTAAACAATCAAAATAGCGCATCAGCATCGCTTAAAAGGTCTTGGTTTTAAGACTTTAGAAAGAGGCGAACTATTTCAAAATTTTACGCTTTGTTTTTATTAAGCCACTGAAAAAGTCTGAACTACCTCACTAAGTTTTGTTTTGTAAGCTCAAGTAACACAAGTGCTTGAGGCGTACTATCCGCGAGAAAATTCACGTGCCCCATTTTTCGACCAAACCTTGCTTCAGACTTTCCATACAGATGTAATTTTGCTTTACCGTGCTGCAGTAGGTCATCCCAGTTGGGTGCAGCCGATTCAGGCCAGATATCACCTAAAAGATTCCACATAGCGACTGGCGTGTGTAACGCACTGTCGCCAGCCGAAAGGCTACACATCATACGCACCTGCTGCTCGAACTGAGAGGTGAAGCAAGCGTCTAATGTATAATGACCCGAGTTATGAGGTCGCGGTGCCATTTCGTTGATTAAAATTTCATTCTCTGACGAGATAAAAAACTCAACCGCCAAAACGCCGCAATAATCTAAACCGTGCGCTATTTTGGTCGCAGCGTCGATAATCTCTGATGTCATTTCCTGCGATAGATTAGCCGGGACAATAGAAATATCGAGTATGCCGTTGCTATGCTCATTTTCAGCCAGTGGAAAACAATCTACCTCTCCAGCCTGACTACGACATAGCACAACCGAGACTTCCTTTGCTAGGTCGATACGCTTTTCGAGTACGTAGGATATTGATCCAAGCTGAGAAGCCGCATTCAATAATTCTTCATGGTTTTGACACACTACTTGTCCCTTACCATCATAACCAAGGGCATTAGTTTTCAAGATAGCGGGGAAACTAAAATCCCTCGCCTGTTCGACATCAACCGCCGACTCTATCGATAGAAAGTCAGCAACACTCAACCCTAAGGACTGAAAAAAAGTTTTTTCACTATAGCGATTCTGGGCGATTCTTAAAGCACTCGCCGAAGGATGAACCGGCACAGAATTGGCAAGATACTCGAGGGTGTCCGCAGGGATATTTTCAAACTCAGTACTAATAGCCGCACAATGTTTAGCCATGTAATCCAGCGCGACACGATCATCGTAGTTAGCTTGCAAATGCTCAGTTGCCATACTACCTGCCGGGCTATTGGCATCGGGATCAAGCACAATAACGTCATAACCCATTGTTCTGGCGGCACTAACGAACATGCGCCCCAGTTGACCACCACCCAGCATTCCCAGTTTTGCGCCTGGTAATATTACATTTGACATCATTAATTAACCGGAGGCAAAGTCATGTCTAAAACAGCGCTCTTTTGCTTTTGACGAAATTCTTCAAGCTTGTCTGCAATATCGCGATCAAATACGGACAACATAGATACCGCAAAAAGCGCCGCATTAATCGAGCCCGCTTTGCCGATTGCAAACGTGGCAACAGGAATACCTTTTGGCATTTGCACGATAGACAACAGAGAGTCTTGGCCTTTTAAATGCTCACTCGGGACTGGCACGCCCAATACTGGAATAGTTGTATTTGCCGCCAACATGCCCGGCAAATGTGCCGCGCCACCGGCACCAGCAATAATACAACTGAAGCCGTTTTCACGAGCCGACTTCCCAAAGTCTGTGAGTAAATCTGGCGTGCGATGTGCTGATACCACCTTGGCTTCGTATTCAATGCCAAACAGTTCCAAATATTCCACGGCATACTGCATGACAGGCCAATCGCTGTCACTACCCATTACTACTGCAACCTTCAATTGAGACATGGTGATCTCCCTGTCGTTCAGAAAAAGCGAAGTATTATACCCTTTTTCTAAAAGAAATAACCATTCGCTTTAGTTGATCTGAATATCGCTATTCAATATGCTATTATTCCTTTTTTTAGGTCTATGTTTGTAGACTCTAATGAGTACTTTTTCATTTATCGAAAACTATAGAAAGCATAGACAACAATGAACGCAACAAACATCTCACCGGCTGTATTTGAAACTAATATTGAGAACCTTAAATTAATTGCTCGAGGCAAGGTGCGCGATATCTACCGTATTGACGATGAACACATGCTCATTGTATCGACTGATCGGCTGTCAGCATTTGACGTCGTATTTTCACAGACTATTCCCAATAAAGGGGCTTTATTGACCCAGGTTTCTAACTTTTGGTTTGCACGTACGGGTCATATTATTCGCAATCATCTCAGCGATTTACGCCTTCAAGATTATGTTTCTGCCGAAGACCTAGCGCAAATTCAATCGAGATCAATTATTGTTAAGCACCTTAAAACCCTACCTGTTGAGGCTATTGTAAGAGGCTACATTATCGGTTCTGGCTGGAAAGATTATCAAACGACTGGAGAGCTATGCGGAATTAAATTACCTAAAGGATTGCAGCAAGCGGAGCAATTAGCCGAACCCATCTTTACACCGTCTAGCAAAGCGACTGTTGGAGACCATGATATTAACATCAGCTTTGCTGATGCCGTTGAGCTTATCGGCGAAGATCTAGCAAATCAAGTTAAGGACGCCAGTATTGCACTTTACAAAATGGCCTCTGACTATGCCCAAAAACGCGGGATTATCATTGCTGACACTAAATTTGAATTCGGCGTTGATGAAAATAATCAATTAGTTTTGATTGATGAAATACTAACACCGGACTCATCACGATACTGGCCTGCCGATCAATATCAGAAAGGCATGAGCCCTCCGAGTTACGACAAACAATTTATTCGTGACTACTTAGAAACACTCGACTGGGATAAAACGCCACCGGCTCCAAGCATTCCGCAGCACATTATCGACAAAACCCAACAAAAATACCAAGACGTTCACGATATTTTAACGAGTGATTGAACCCATTCATCCTATTAGGTAATCAATTTAATTTAAGGGATTTTTTACTTTAAAACGCGGATAATGTTGAACCCTTTTTTAAAACAGGGCTATCACGGTTCGCTGGGATGTTGTACGCAATAACAATCAAACTTATTGCTTATAATAACGACCTAATGGTCGAGTTAGCGCTGCATTGTGTTCCCTTATAACGCCCTAAAACGAACACAACTGAGTTGATCCAATTTTTATAAGCCCTTCCTCACCGGCCTGCTGGCACGGTGAGGAAAAACGATACTAAAGTGTTAAGCACTAAAAGCGCATAAACAGATTAATACTTGTAGCTGTCTGACTTGAAAGGACCCGTGACTTTCACGTTAATGTATTTAGCCTGATCTTCGGTCAGTTTGGTCATAACACCACCAAAACCCTTAACCATCAGCGCAGCAACTTCTTCGTCGAGCTCCTTAGGTAATACGGTTACAGTAATATTGTCTTTCTTAAACTCGTCCGACTGATCGGCGAACTTGTCAGCAAACATATGCATCTGTGCGAGCACCTGATTAGCAAACGATCCGTCCATGATACGTGACGGATGACCGGTTGCGTTGCCTAAGTTGATCAAACGCCCTTCAGAAAGAAGAATCAAATAATCGTCTTTGTTCTCAGTACCGTTACGGAAGATCTTGTGCACCTGTGGCTTCACTTCTTCCCAGGTCCAGTTGTCACGCATAAACTGGGTGTCGATCTCATTATCAAAGTGACCAATGTTGCAGATGACTGAACCCGACTTAGCAGCTGCCAATATATGCATGTCACAGACGTTAACGTTGCCGGTCGTTGTTACAATAAGATCAGTTTTGCTTAGTAGTGCAGTATCGATACTGTCCGCACTGCCCGTATTATTGCCGTCAATATAAGGCGATACGATTTCGTATCCATCCATACATGCTTGCATAGCACAGATCGGATCGATCTCAGCAATCTTTACGATCATGCCTTCCTGGTTCAAACTTTGCGCTGAACCTTTGCCAACGTCACCGTAGCCGATCACAAGTGCTTTCTTGCCTGAAAGCAACATGTCTGTACCACGCTTGATACCGTCATTAAGGCTGTGGCGACAACCGTATTTATTGTCATTCTTTGACTTAGTAACAGAATCGTTGACATTAATCGCAGGTACTTTCAATTCGCCTGCTGCCATCATCTCAAGTAGACGATGGACGCCCGTAGTCGTCTCTTCAGTAATACCGTGAATTTTGTCTAACATCTCTGGGTATTTGTTATGAACCATGCCAGTCAGATCACCACCATCGTCCAATATCATATTACAATCCCAAGGCGTTCCATCCTTTAAGATAGTCTGCTCGATGCACCATTCACTTTCTTCATTAGTCTGGCCTTTCCACGCATAAACTGCGATGCCCGATGCTGCAATACAGGCAGCAGCGTGATCTTGTGTAGAAAAAATATTACACGAAGACCAACGCACTTCTGCTCCAAGATCAACTAGCGTCTCGATAAGAACGGCTGTTTGGACTGTCATGTGAATGCAACCAATAATCTTGGCAGTTGCAAGCGGCTTTTCAGCTGCGTATTTTTTGCGAAGCGTCATTAGCGCTGGCATCTCAGCTTCGGCTAAGGTGATCTCACGACGACCGAAATCTGCAAGAGAAATATCTGCTACTTTATAGTCATTTTTTGCGACATCATTTAAAGGTGTCACTGCTGCTTTACCCATGTTGTTACTCCGTATGTATTCAAAATTTAAAAGTTGTATAAAATGTCTTTGATTATAGGAGACCCGCTCTCTGATATCAATTTGCGGTATCTAATTCAATCGTTGCAAGCTCAAAAATTACACTCAAGCCGTGGTAGGGATTAGGGAATTAAATATTGACAGACTGATTATAGACCACATATGCATATATGTATATGTGTTTTATCTTCTTATCTTGATACAATTAATCAATCAATTTGAACATTTCAAAACAAATAATTAACTGCTTTAATGGATAACTAAGCCATTAGTTGCGCTAACATACATTAAGGTAACTGCTTTAATATTCAGCACAACCTTACACTTTAGATAGTTAAACTACTCCTATGTCTTTGATTATTAAATTAACCTTGAGTCACTGACCTCAGGGGGTTATTTAATAGACGCTTGTTATCGTAATGTACTCATCTAGATTCAGACAACGTTATTAAATCTTCAAATTTTAAGGGTTTGACAAACACATAGTCATCGATAGAAATAACCTAATGAGATCCCCAAATCCACACAATGATCGAAGACTTGCGGTCATAAGCTGCTTTTAATGCAGCCGACTTAGCAATATTTATACCTAAATAAATCACTTCCAAGGGGAAATCAGGCGCCTTAATTAGGTTTTCAGGGCAAGGCTATTTTCCTTTGCCACGAATTGTAAGTTGGTCACGTAATAGAAATTTTTGTATCTTCCCTGTTGAGGTTTTCTGAATCTCGTTGAATAAGAACTTACCGGGCACTTTAAAAGCAGCCAAGCTATCTCGACACCATTGTTTCAGCTCATCTTCTGTTGCGATTTCGCCCACCTTTAATTCAATAAAGGCACAGGGGGTTTCACCCCATTTTTCACTGGGCATAGCGACCACTGCAGCCACTGAAACGGCTGGATGCTGGTACAAAATATTTTCAATTTCGATCGATGAGATATTTTCCCCACCAGAAATAATAATGTCTTTTGAACGGTCCTTTATCTGAATATAGCCATCAGGATGTTTAACGCCCAAGTCACCCGAGTGAAACCAACCACCGGCAAAAGCGTCATCACAGGCAGCTCTGTTTTTTAGATAACCTTTCATGACCACATTGCCACGAAACATAATCTCACCCATCGTGACACCATCATTTGGTACTGGGCACATACTTTCTGGGTCAAAAATATCCAACCCTTCCAGCGCAAGGTAGCGTACACCTTGTCTGGCTTTGAGCGATGCCTGTGTAGCGTTATCAAAACCATCCCACTCGGCATGCCAGTCATTAACAACCGCAGGTCCATAAGTTTCACTTAAACCATACAAGTGGGTCACATTGAATCCAGCTGATTTCATATCCGCTAAGACACGCTCGGGAGGTGGCGCTGCAGCAGTAAAAAAGTCGATCGAATGATGCAGCTCGCGCTTATCAGCTTCGTCGGCTGATAACAACGCCGACATGACCACCGGTGCACCACAAAGATGCGTTACGCGATGATCAGCCAATGCATCCCACATTGCTTTGGGCCTCACCCAGCGCAGGCAAACATGTGTGCCGCTAATGGCTGACATGGTCCATGGAAAGCACCAGCCATTACAATGGAACATGGGGAGAGTCCATAAATACACTGAGTGTTTAGCCATTGATGCGGTCAGCGCATTACCTTGTGCAAGCAGATAGGCGCCTCGGTGATGATAGACCGCACCCTTTGGATCTCCAGTGGTGCCAGAGGTATAATTAATTGATATGGCGTCCCATTCATCCTCAGGCATTAGCCATTCAAAATCAGCATCACCTAGGGACAGAAAATAGTCGTAATCGATGGCTGACGTCATTTTACCTGCCTCGCCTAGCTGGAGGAATTCAACGTCGTTATATTCTATTACTAATGGGGTCGCACTAGTAAGTGCTAATGCGGCTTCGATGGTGTCAACAAATTCTCGGTCAACAATAAGAACCTTAGCCTCAGCATGTTCTAGTTGAAACGCAATTACTTTCGGGTCTAACCGAGTGTTAATCGAATGTAAAACAGCACCACACATTGGCACTCCATAATGCGCCTCCAACATGGCTGGAGTATTCGCTAGCATGACCGAAACTGTATTACCCCGGCCAATGCCCTGTTGCGTCAGAGACGATGCGAGCTGTCGTGAACGGTGATAAAAATCTTCGTAAGTAAGGCGTTGCTGGCCATGAATAATAGCAATTTGCTTGGGAAAAACACTGGCAGCTCGCTCCAAAAAAGTGAGCGGTGTTAGCGCCTGAAAATTAGCCGGATTTCGGTCAAGATCAGTACTATATGGATTCGTCACGTTACTTGTCTTGCCATTGTGGAGAACGTTTCTCAATAAAGGCATTCATACCTTCTTCAGCATCACTCTTTAACAAGTTATCAACCATTACCTGCGATGCATAGTCATAGGCATCGGTGAGCGTCATTTCTTGTTGCTTGTAGAAAGCTTGCTTGCCAGTGGCTAGCGTCATAGCCGATTTTGATGCAATCAAAGCCGCCATTGCTATCGTTTCTTGCGTCAGCTTTTCTTCTGTAACCACGCGATTGACAAGGCCAATGTGCTCGGCTTTTGTTGCGCTCACCATCTCACCCGTCAACAGCATCTCCATCGCTGCTTTGTTGGATACATTACGCGATAACGCTACCATGGGTGTCGAACAAAACAATCCGATATGAACCCCAGGTGTACTGAATAAGGCTGAGTCTGCAGCTAACGCCAAATCACAACTGGCTACCAGCTGGCAACCCGCAGCCGTCGCAACGCCAGTGACTTCTGCAATAATAGGCTTAGGGTGGTTTACGATTAACTGCATTAAAGCTGAACAAGCCGATAATACCTCAGCAAAATAAGCTCTGCCATTATCTGCATTGGCGCGAGCGGCCGTCATTTGCTTTAAATCGTGTCCAGCACTGAACACTGGACCTTTCGCGGCCAAAATAATAACGCGAACAGAACAGTCCGATTGAGCTTGGTAAAAGGCGTTGCTCAATGCTGCCAACATCTCTTCAGACAAAGCGTTACGGCGTTTTATATCATTCATGGTGAGCTTTAAAATACCAACACCTGCGACCTCTTTAAGCACTAAGTCACTTTCATTTTCAGTGTTGATATTGGTTTTATTGCTAGTCATGACTTCCACCTCACTTTGTTGCTCTGATAATCCCTAACCAGGGATTAATGCCAGAAATTACTGTTCGCCTAATTAAATACTAGTTTGCAATCAGTGAATATTAATTTCAACGCTACTATCAAGCGTGTTGGCTATGAAACAATATCGATGCGCTCTATCGTGCATTTTTTTTAATTCATCATCATTCACTTTAAAGCCAGCGTCAAACTCAACCACCGGATGAAGATCGATTCTAGTCACCGACATTTGGCCTTTAGCGTTTTTACCCAAATGCGCGACCGCATGGTCATTGAAAGAGGCAACTGGCCACTTTGATTTTGCCGCTAACGCCAAAAAGGTCATTAGATGACAACTACTCAAAGCCGCAGCGAGAGCCTGCTCCGGGTTAGTATACTCAACATTACCGCCCCAATCCGGAGCTGCATCGGCCTTCAATTGGAACTGCTGATTGTAGATCACATCATGTGCATTCGGAATTTGGTCCGGCAACAATTCTGGCGTCGTTCTTTTCCAGATTATATCTATTGAGAGATCAGACATCACATCCTCCTTAATTGACTGCGACCATTAAAGTACCGCTCCAGCAATGCCTTTCTTGGGATCATAAAAGGGTTTCGGTACAACCATAATGGAGAACTGACCCGAGGGCATATCAACAACTGCAGACGTTCCTTCAGCACTAAAGTCACTATCAACCATAGCTAGCGCAATATTTCGTTTAAGGCGAGGTGAATAAATGGCGGAGGTAACGTAGCCTATTTTTTTTGACCCCATAGAAATTTCCCAATGACGAGTATTTGGACTTTCTAGTTCGGGACCATCAATTTCGATTCCCACCTGCTGACGACGAACACCCTGCTGTTTAATTTCACCCAAAGCCGCTTTACCAATGAAATCAGCATCCATATTTAAATCAACCAGTCGACCCAGTCCTAACTCGTAGGGATTAGTATGACTATCCATATCGGCATGGTAGGACAGCATGCCACCCTCAATACGACGAATTGAAGAGGTGTGCCCTGGCTTAAGCCCTAATGGGCCACCCACGGCCATCAAATGCTCCCAAAGTGTGTCGCCATGACGACCATCTCGCAGGTAAATTTCATAGCCAAGTTCACTTGACCAACCCGTGCGCGAAACGATCAATGGGATACCATTCAAATCAAACTCCCGCAGCCAATAATAAGGTAAGTCTTCGATCTCATCGCCAAACACGGCTTTCATCACTTCACCTGACTTTGGCCCCTGCAACTGTAAGGGTGATACATCGGGCTCACCGATGCTAACATCTAATTCAGAATTAATCGCAACGCCCTGGGCCCACAATAAAATATCACTATCAGCCAGCGATATCCAAAAGTGGTTTTCAGCCAACCGCAGCAGGACGGGGTCGTTTAAAATGCCGCCTTCGGCATTGGTAATCAAAATATATTTGCATTGGCCAACCGCACACTCAGCGATATTGCGAGGGGTTAACCGTTGAACGAATTCGGCGGCATCAGGCCCTGTAATTTCAACCTGTCGTTCGACCGCGACATCACACAAAATAGCGTCATTAACCAAGTTCCAAAAGTTTTGAACGGGATCACCAAAATCACGTGGGATGTACATGTGGTTGTAAACGGAGAAGCCTTGTGCGCCCCAACGAACAGTGGCATCAAAATAAGGTGACTTGCGAATTTGTGTACCAAAGCCGACGTCACCAATCATAGAATTATTCATAAAACGCTCTTAGTTTCAGCTGGACTGGGTTAGTTACGAAACCAATAGCATACTCGGGTTAAAACATCCGTATGGACTCTATTGCCACAAGAGTGCAGCATGATCAGGTTGATTTTGAGTGAGATACAGTCCGTTTAGACTGTATCTGCGCAGACAGCCAGAACAGCTGTTTATAAGTCAACTAACTTGCGTTTAATCGACTTGACTTCACGTGTCACGATGTAGGTAAAAAATCGGTCTATGCCAATGTCTTCAATGAGCAAATTATCGATTAGTGTTTGATAGGCCTCAATGCTCGGCACGATAAGTTTCATGATGTAATCGACGCCACCACCGGTAGCGATGCACTCGACAATTTCATCAATCGCCCCAATTCTTTTTTCAAACCGCTCAAAGTCCTCATAGCGATGCTGATTGAGTGAAATCTCCAGCATAACTGTTGTCACATTGGCAATTTTGCCAAACGCTATCTCCGCATGATAACCGCTGATAACGCCTGCTTTTTCGAGTCGTGTTAGACGAGTCCAACAAGGTGTTGCCGATAGATTAACCTTCTCAGCCAAAGCCGTTTTACTCAACCTGCCGTGGGCTTGAACCGCGGCCAGAATACGAAGGTCGGTAGCATCTAATTTGACCATACTCATGACGACTGTAACCTTTTCATTTCGATTTTCTAATGAATGTGGGCTTGTATTTTATAATAGTAATGCGATTAGGCGATAGCAGTATCATCATCACAATTCTCAAACAATTAACCACTCTGGTCCACATTGTTAAATAAACAGATCAAGTCACTTAACTTTTTTTTCTAACCTTCGCCGCGTTATTCGCAAACCTATCAACACAGTAATGACGACAACAGGCACCGAAATACCGACAACTAGGTCAATATTCAAATTGACGCCGAATTGTTTTAAAC
>Ga0307997_10001328_pt1 | contig 11615 bp, 5 predicted proteins | sample Davwhametageno36_FD_203165 | JGI IMG/M metagenome (GOLD analysis project Ga0307997, IMG submission 203165) | Marine microbial communities from Davis Island wharf, Antarctic Ocean - #36 | ecosystem: Environmental > Aquatic > Marine > Unclassified | place: Antarctic Ocean: Davis Island wharf...
TTGCTAATTTAGCTGCATCGGCTGCTAATCAAGCTATTATTATTGAGGGTGGTGGTCATCAGCTTTTAATTTCTTACTTGTTGTCACCTGACACTGCATGTCAGCGTGTGGGTGCCCTTGGTATTGGTAATCTTGCTACAAATCCTCTTCATCGTGTTGCTGTGATGGAGAGTGGTGCGTTGGAGCCACTGATGAGTTTAGCAAGATCTGAAGATATTGAATTAGAAATTCAACGATACTCAGTTCTATCCATTGCAAACCTTTCTTCTTCTGTTGATAATCACAAAGCAATGGTTGACGAGGGTGCACTCCCACTTCTCATTTCACTGTCAAACGCACCAGATCCAGAAATTCGTCAGTATGCGGCATTTGCACTAGTCAAACTTGCACATAATGCAGAAATTCGAAAAAGAATTACAGAAGAGGGTGGTCTTGAGCCAGTCCTGTTCCTTTCTCGAACAGATGATACAGAAATTCATCGTGAAGTTCTTCCAGCTTTATGCACACTTTCATTTGCTGAACCAAATAAGATTGAGATCTGTAAGCATGGTGGTCTGACACCACTTCTTGCAATGGCAAATGATGTCAATCCTGATTTAGCACGACAGGCGTGTTGTGGTTTAGCAAATCTTGCTGAGATGATGGAGAATCAAAATATTATTATGAGAAATGGTGGTGGAAAAATTTTGATTAAGGCATTAGACAATCCATCCGTACTTGTTAGAAGAGAGGCATCAAGATGTTTAGGAAATCTTGCTGCTAATGCTAACTATGCACAAGAAATTTTAAGACGTGGTGCCATTGAGAAGCTGGTGCCAGCACTTCGATCGGATGACGTGGGTTGCGAGAGAATGGCTGCCATGGCAATTGCAAACATTGCTACGAATGTAAGAAATCAAGCAAGAATGTTAAAAATGGGTATTCTTGAACCTATTGAATCATTAGCACGTGTTGGTTTAGATCCAAAAGCAAAGAGAGATGGTGAGACAGAAAGATACTGTTTGCTTGCCATTGCAAACATTGCTGTGTCGTCAGAAAATCATAAAGAAATTATTAATCGATGTCTTGATACTTTGATTGGTTTCTCAAAATCTTCCGATGTACGATGTCGTCAGTTCTCAATGTTTGCTCTTGGAAATCTTGCTTCTGATCCACAAAATTTAGATGTTGTCATGCAAGGTAAGAAATTTTTTGTCGACCACTTTGCATCCCCGATCATCTCCAATATTATATGAATCCTTTTTGACTAACCTTTTGACACATTCTTTCTTTTTTTCAATATCGTTTACTTTTTGGTTCAATAATTTTTTTCAAGGTGGATGTCTCAAACCGATTGTCTCCTTTGCATTTCCAGGTGATCACAACGTCCAGTTCCAAGCTGTTGCTGCACTCCGTGGTCTGGCTGTCAATCCAGAGGTTCGTCTTGAGATTACGAGGGCAGGTGCTCTCGAGCCACTGATTCTTGCCGCACAGACTGACAACATTGAAGTGCAGAGAGAGGTTGCTGCAGCACTTGCTAATATTTCTTTGAACGAAGAGAACAAAGTTCAAATCGCACGCTCTGGATGCATTCCAGCGCTCATTCAACTGGCACTCAGTGATGATCGTGAGCGTGAAAGATACTCAGTAATGGCGCTGACTAATGTTGCAGAGATGGTAGAGGGAAGGACACAGCGAAGAATGCTTGAGGAGGGTGTTCTCAAGCCACTCCAAAAGCTTGCTGCTTCTCCTCTTGTTGATGTACGAAGAGAGGTCGCACGTGCTTTTGCTCTGTTCGCTTCCAAAAGAGACTCTCATCAAGATATTCTCCAATGTGGTGGTCTCCAGCAAATGGTATCCTTCCTTCGATCAGATGATCCTAAGTGTGAACGTTTTGGTGCTCTTGGCATTGCCAATCTTGCACTCTACCCCTCGAATCATCAGGAGCTCATTGAGGATGGTTCACTCACTGCACTTTGTGGTGTTATTGGGAGTAAGGACATTGAGACGCGTCGTTGCGTTGCTTTCGCTCTCAACAACATTGCAGCGAACGAAAAGAATCATGTGATTTGTGATCGTCTTGGTGTCATCAAGCCCATTATTCAGTTAGCACACGAAGATGATCTTGACACACATCTCCAGGCAATCATTGCAATGCGACACTTGGGTGCAAATGCTAGAAATCGAATTAAAATTAATGAAATGGGTGGTGTCAATCCACTGCTTCGTTTAGCAGACAGCACTAACGTCGAGGTGCAACGGGAGGTAGCGGCGTGCCTACGTAATTTGAGTTTGGGTGAGCAGGTCAAAGTTGCATTGGTCCGTGCTGGATGTCTCAAGGCATTGATTGGATTCAGTCACTCGGGAGATGTCGAGGTGGCACATCAGGCATGTGGTGTCCTGGCAAATCTTGCCGAGGTAGTAGAGAATCAGAGCGTCATGGTTGAGGAGGGTCTTCTTCAACATCTTAAATTTGTTTTGAGATCAAGAAATTTTAATGTGCAAAGAGAAGCAGCGCGTGCGATTGCTAATCTTGCTGCTGAATACTCACATACGGCAGAGATTGCAAGTGGTGGTGCACTTCCACCACTCGTTGCCACGCTTCGATCTCCTGACGTCATGTGTCAGCGGTATGCTGCCATGGGAATTGGAAATCTTGCAACACATCTTGGAAATCAAGATAAAATTTTACAAGAGGGTGCTCTTGAACCTTTGTGTGATTTAGCAAGTTTTAGTAATGGTGATTTAGAAACTCAAAGATATGCATGTTTTGCTTTAGTTAATGCTGCATGTGCTAGACAAAATCATCCTCAGCTTGTGCAAGCAGGTGTTCTTCGTCTGTTTGTTCATCTAATGGATGCGGACGATGTTGAGCTCAGAAACTCAGCAACATTTGGTGTTGCTAACTTTGCTTCTGCTGTTGAAAATCATCAGCAACTTGTTGAAGAGGATTGTCTTCCACGTCTCACGCGTCTGGTCGCTACTGATGATCCAGAGGCGCAGCTACGTGCTGTTGCTGCACTTCGTGGTCTAGCAGTGGATGCTCATTTACGTCCTGAGATTGTTGACAAGGGTGCTCTTCCACCTCTTCTCCGTTTAGCAAACTCTGAGGATGTTGAGGTCCAGCAAGAAGTTCTTTCATGCTTATGTAATCTTTCACTTTCTGGTTGCATTAGTGCGGAACATTCACAATTTATTGCTGCTGTTGATGTTCGTAAACTCGTCTCCTTCCTTTGCTCTGCTGACACAACGTATCGTCTCTTTGGTGCTGTTACGCTTGGTAATTTAGCTAGCAAGGAGGAGCATCATGAGGAAATTCTTGGCAAGGGTGCCATGGAACCATTGATTACAATCTCAAACTCAGCTGATCTTGAGACGCAGCGATGCATTGCGTACGCTCTGTGTAATCTTGCTTCGAACGAGGACAATCGTCGGTCACTAGTGACAGAGGGTGGTCTCCCACCCATTATTAGTTTAGCATGCAGTGAGGATCATGCAGACAAGCTCTGTGCAATCTCTACACTTCGTGGTATTGCCAGTGATCCAGATACAAGAATTAAAATTGTAGAGGAGGGTGGTCTTGAGCCTTTAGCGTTGGGTGCACGTGTCAATAATGTTGAGGTCCATCGGGAGAGCGCAAGATGCGCGGCGAGTCTTGCGTTGAACGAAGGGAACAAGGTCATCATGAGTGATCACGAGGTACTCCCAGATATTGTTCGTCTGGCGCAGTCAACTGACGCAGAGACGGCAAGATATGCATGTGGAACATTGGCTAATCTTGCTGAGAACTTTGAGACGCACGAGGGAATTATTGAGGTTGCTGGTCTTCTCTTTCTTACAAAACTTGCGGGTGGTGCAGCTGTTGATAATGATGTAGAGTTACAAAGAGAGGCATGTCGTACTCTTGCTAATCTTTGTGCAAACTTTGCTTCACAACCTGCAGTCTTTGAAGTTGCTGGACATATTGCACTAATTGGTGCATGTTCAATGGAGGATGTTCTTGTTCGTCGTTTTGGTACGCTTGGTGTTGTGAACATGTCCATTCAACCTGGATGTCATGCTGAATTATTAAAAAATAGTGTTGTTTCTGCTTTGGTTGATGAAGTAGCATTAGAAATTGATGATGATCATGAATGTCAAAGATACGCATGTTTAGCATTAGGAAATATAGCATCAGCAGTAGACAACCACGCAGCTGTCTTGGGTGGTGGTGCACTGGCACCTTTGTGTGAGGCACTCAGTGCAGAGGATCTTGAAACAAGATTTTATGCAGCATTTGCTCTTGGAAAACTTGCACAAGCACAACATAATCACGCAAGAATCGGAAGAGCTGGATGTCTTCCATCTCTCATCGCGTTAGCAAGAAGTGAAGACAATCATGCCAAGTGTCAAGCAATTTGTACACTTCGAAGATTAGCAATGCATGCTGACAACCGCGTGGCAACAGTGGAGCAAGGAATTTTGGCACCATTGGCAATTGCTGGAAGAAGCACGGACGTAGAAATTCAAAGAGAAGTAGCAGCATGCGTTTGTAATCTTGCACTGTCGGACGAAAACAAACTTTTAATAGCGCAATCGGACGTGTTAACACCTCTTGTAAGTTTAGCACAGAGTCCTGACATTGAGGTATCAAGACAAGCATGTGGTGCTCTTGCAAACATTGCGGAGGATGTTGAGGCACATCCAAACATGGTGTACGAGCAGAGTATGCACTTTTTAGTCTTTCTTATGCGATCAAGACATCTTGATGTTCATCGTGAGGCAACGCGTGCTGTAGCAAATCTTCTCAGCTCGCGTGAGAATCATGCTGTTTTTCTCGAGGAGGATGGACTCAAGTCACTCTTCCGAATTGCTAAATCACTTGATGCTGAGTGTGAGTACCACGCAGCACTTTGTTTTCGCAAGTTGTCACCCAATGTTGAGACACATCGTGGTATCATTGGCAATGGTGGTCTTCAGCCACTTTTCTTTTTAGTTTTTGTTCGTGATCTTCGAATTCAACGACAGGCAGCTACTGCTCTTCGTGATCTTGCTGCTAACGCACAGTGGAAGATGAAGTTTGTGGAGGAGGGTGGACTTCGTGCCTGCATTGCGCTTGCACGCGATGACGAGGTTGACATTCGATGTCTTGCCATTGCAAGTCTTCGTCATCTTTCTTTGAATGATCGTATCAAACGAAAAATTGTTGAGGAGGGTGGACTCCCTCCCATCATCGAAGCAGGTCGACAATCAGCAAATCTTGATCTTCAGCAGCAGTGCGCTGGTACTCTGGCCAATCTCACTGAGAACGCAAGGAACCAAGTGTCCATTGTAGAGGAGGGTGGTTTTGATTGTTTAGTAGCAATCAGTGGTGTGCAAGATGAAATGGTACAAGCAGATGTAGCTCGTGCATACGCCAACATCTCGTCTAATGGTGAAAATCAACTTGGTGTTTTTAAACCAGAAGTCCTTCAGTCTCTCTTTCTTCTTGCTTCCTCTGTCGAGGAGAAATGTGGTAAGTACGCAGCAATGGCGATTGGTAACATTGCTGTCGTTGCAGAGAATCAGGAGGAGATTGCAAGAGAGGGTGGTCTTCCTTCATTAGTCAAATTGTTAGACTCCCCACACTCCTCATGTGCTCACTATGCTGCGCGAGCCATCTATCGTCTTGGTGCCAACAAGCAGAATCAAATTCGAATTGCAAATGAGGGTGCCATTGTTCCATTGATACGTCTCGCAGCATCAAATGATCGTGATTGTCAGCGTTGCGCCGCCATGGCATTGTGTAATCTTGGAACAAATTTAGAAAACATGGCAAACATTGTCAAAATGGGTGCGTTAACACCATTGATTGAAATGTTAAACAGTGACAACCGAGACGTAGAGAAGTATGCAGCAATGACGCTGTGTAATCTTGCAGCGTGGGGTGACAATCAAGTAAGAATTGTAGAGGAGGGTGGACTCGAATCTCTTATCGCCGTTTGTGGACGGGATGATCCTGATTGCCAACGTTACGCAGGGATGACTATTTGTAATCTTGCTACTGCTCGTCCAAATCGTCTTCGTATTGTTGAGAACGGTGGACTTGTCCCGTTGGTCCGAATGGCAGCTTCAGACTACCTTGAGTGTCAGCGTGCATCGGCACTCGCGCTGTTTAATCTTTCGTGCTCTCCAGAAAATCAAGTGCCCATTACTGCGGAGGACGGACCTGCTCCACTCATTAAGCTCGCGAGATCACCCGATGTCGACTGCAGAAGGTACGCAACGATGACACTGTGTAATTTGACATCGAATCCAGAAACGAGACAGGCGGCGACCAAGGGTGGTGGTCTTCAGGCGCTCGTGTTGGTGGCTAAGGATGCTGATATTGAGTGTCGGAGGTATGCCACTATTGCGCTGTGTAATATTTCCAATACTCCGCACTGGCAAGTCCAAGTCATTGTCCACGGTGGTGAGTAGATTTTTTGATTTGATTTCCTCTTCTTTCTTCCTTTCCTCTCCAAAAACATCTTCCGTCCCTGACTTTTTCCTTCTTATTTCTCTAATTTCTCCTATTCCTCTTATTCCTACTTCTTTCCTCTTTTTTGTTTTTTGTTTTTTTCCCTAGGTCTTGCACCCATCATGGCAATGGCCAACTCGGATGACATTGACTGCCAGCGTCACTCAATCATGGCAATTAATAATCTTGCCGCTAACGAGGAGAATCATCCAACAATGTTTGCCAAGGGTGTTCTCTCCAAAGCTATTGAGCTTGCTGCTTCGGACGACGATGATATCATGCAGTACGGTGCCTTTGCTCTTGCAAACTTCTGCTCGAATCCAGAGTCTCATTTGAGACTGGGGAGAGACGGTGCAATTCCACCACTGATTGGTTTGGCTAACTCAGAGGATGACAACTGCAAATGTCTTGCGATCTCCGCTCTTCGTCGTTTGGCAGAATATTCAGAGAATCGCTTTACTATTGTAAACCAAGGAATTCTTCCACCTCTTGCTCTTGCTGGACGTTCGAACGAGCTAGAAATTCAGCGAGAGGTGGCAGCATGCTTGTGCAATCTTTCTCTTTCTGATCAGAACAAGGCTGCCATTGCAAGGAGTGGTGCTCTCAAGCCGTTGTGTGACTTATGTACTAAGATCGACGTCGAAACAGCGAGACAAGCGTGTGGTGCAGTTGCTAATCTTGTGGAGTCGGTCGAAACGCACGCCTACATCTCATCTTGTGGTGGAGGAACATTTATGGTTGGTCTCATGAATCATACAAACATTGATGTTCATCGTGAGGCTTCACGTGCCATTGCAAATCTTTTAACAAGTTTTGGAAACCATGAATCTATTATTAAAGATGGTGTCCCTGGTCTTGTTCATCTTGCGTACTCTTCTGACAATGAATGTCAGTATCACGCATCTCTTGCCTTTCGAAAAATGGCACCAAATCTTGATTCACACAAACCAATTATTGATGCTGGAGGTTTGAAGTCAATGTTCATGCTTATTAAATTGAATGATTTAAAGATTCAGCGACAGGGTGCCACGGCACTCCGTGATATTTCTGCTAACGAGGAGCACAAACTCAAGTTTGTTGAGGAGGGTGGTCTCGAAGCCATGATTGAACTTGCGAAAGATGATAACATTGGTCTTCGATGTCTTGCCATGGCATCACTCCGACATCTTTCACTTAGTGATGATCTTAAAAGAAGAATTGTTGATGTCGGAGCTCTTATTCCTACTCTTCGTTGCTCGAACTCTCTCAACGAAGATCTTCTTATGCAGTGTGCTGGAACTCTGGCAAATTTGTCAGAGAATATGGAGAATCAAATTTCAATTGTCGAGGAGGGCTCAGTCACCTCTCTCATTTATCTTGGTCAGCAGGAGAACGATGAGATTCAACAGGATGTTGCAAGAGCATTAGCAAACTTGACTGCAAATGAGGAGAATCATGTTGCCGTGTTTGAAGAGGGTGGTTTGAATTGTTTAATTGATTTAACAAACAGTTCCGACGAGGTCTGTCAAAGATATGCTGCTATGGGTCTTCGATTTCTTAGCTCCAACTCAATGGTGCGTGTGGAGATTGTCAGGCAGGGTCTTCTTCAACCATTTCTTCATCTTGCACAGTCACCCATTCTCGATTTCCAAAGAACTGCTGCAGCTGCATTCAGCAGTTTTTCTCTCAACGAGATCAACAAGTCCAAACTCGTTCGAGAGGGTGCACTGGCACAAATTCTTGTCTGTATCAGGTACAAAGATCTTGAGGTACAACGCGACTGCGCCTTTGCTCTTGCTAACATTGCCGACAGTCCCGAATATCAGAACGACGTCGTCAGAGAGGGTGGTCTTGAGGTATTATCAGCAGTCTCCGTGTGTCCCGACGCGCGAGTCCAACGCGATGTTGCACGTGCTCTGTCGACACTGTCACAGCCGGCACACATTCATCTTCCTATTCTTGAGAAGGGATGTCTTGATGCACTGTTCACATTGGCACGTAGTCTCGACATCGCTTGCCAGCGGTACGCCACGCTCGCTCTCTGCAATCTTTCCAGTGGAGAGCATAAGAAAAAAGTTGTCGAGGGTGGTGCCATTCGTCCTTTATTATTTTTAGCAAGATTTCCCGATGTCGAGATTCAGCGGTACGCAGCACTCGCCATTGCAGGTCTTGCCATTGGAGACAAGGGGAACAATAAGATTCGTATTGTTGAGGAGGGTGCAGTACGTCCTATTGTAGATCTTGCACGCTTTCCTGATGTTGAGATACAAAGATCAGCTGCACTTGCACTCACAGCAATGGCATTGGGAGAGCATCAGGTGACCAAGACAGGAATTATGGTGGAGGATGGTTTGCTGCCACTGCTGTCTTTGGCTGCAAGCAACGATACGGATTGCGTGCGTGCTGCGATCTACTGCATGGGTTGTTTGGCGGAGAACGACGAAGTGCGCGCACGTTTGGTAGAAATTGGTGGTTTAGTGACAGCGGTTGCTCACGGAAAGAGTGACGACATTGAGATTAAAAGAAACTGTGCTTACTTTCTGGCGCTGCTGTGTGAGGGAATGGAGTTTCACGATGCGCTGGCCAGAGAGGGTGGGATTGAGGTCATCATCGAGATGGCATGTCTGGAAGATATTGAGTGTCAGGAGTACGCGGCGTTCTCATTAGCGCACTTGGCATCAAACAGAGACTATCAGACGTACATTGCCAAGGCGGGCGGGCTGAAGCCGTTGGTTGCCATGATGTCGGTGCATGCGGAGCCAAGACACTACGCTGGACTTGCGTTGCTCAAGGTGCGTTGCTTTACTTTTGTTGCTGTTGCTTGTTTTCTTCTTGTTTCTTTATTCTGCTCTTCTTTTTTATCTTTTTCTTTCTTCTCACAACGCTCATTTTTTCTTTTCTTTTTTTACTGTCTCTTTTTTTGTCCTTTTTTTTTTCTTCTTCTGTCTCTCTCCTCCACCATCTTTTTGTGCAGCTCGCTGACAACTTTGAAAATCATATTGCCATTGCAGAAGAGGGTGGTATCCAAGCGTTGCTTCGTTTGGCACGTGCGCGCTCGACCGACGAGGAACTGCAATACAAGGCAGCCTTGACTGTTGGTCATTTGGCATCGAACGCCGTTCGTTTGCTACCCGGAGCAGGTGCTGCGTCATCCAGCAAGAGCGGAAAAGCAGGTGGTGTGTCCAGATCCAAAGCAGGTGACAGGACGAGAGACTACTTAGAGAAAGCGTTGAAAAAAACAAGGTGAGAGCAGTGGTGACATTTCTCACCCACACAAAACACACTAATGCCAAGTCGTGAGAAAAAAAAACATATTTTGACATGTTTACACGGCTCGAGAATAAACTTTGGCGATCGCATCGCAGCGATATAGAATTAAATTTGTACCACATTCGTCATAAAGAGTATCATATATATATAAAGGTATTTTGTTTCTTGTGTACGTTTTTTCACACTTTTTTTTTCGAGTTCCTAATCCATTTTTGTGTTGCTGCATGCCTACACGAATGGAATGTACTGTATTACATTTCTGTATTACCTTCGAAGGTATTAATATGTATTATTTTTTATAATTTTTTTTTACTTACTGTTACTGCCTTCCGAGCCAGTGGCACTTTTAACTAAATTGTAGGCAACCATAACGATCCCAAGCATGACAATGCAGCAGATCAGGTACACACACATGTTCTGGTTCGCCTGTTCTTTAAGCGTCTCTCCAACATTTTTATTCAGTCTCTCCAAATCTTGTTGCGCTTTGTCCACGTTGCCACCGACTTCTTTCATCATCTCACTTTGAACATCCAGCTCCTCTCCAATGGCTAGCGCCGCCTCCTTTAAAAAGTCGATACCTTCTGCAATCAGATCTAAATCTTGGTCAATATCCTGCTGGATCTCGTTGATTGTCGAGAGACACTGCTGATCAAACTCGGTCAGCTCCTCTTGCTCAAACCCACCTTCGTCCGAGTACCCACCACCACCACCACCACCACCACCACCACCACCACCTCCACCTCCACCTCCTTTGGACTCATCGTCGTCACCAAACCCACCACCGCCAAACGCACCAAAACCACCACCGCCACCGCCTCCACCACCACCACCTCCACCATCACCCCCAAAGCCTGTCATCTCGACACCACTGCCACCAAACCCTCCACCACCTCCACTTTCACCATCTCCAACACCAATGGAAGTAAAGTCACTCAGACTAAGTCCAATGTCATCGGCCGAGGTAGAGTTGTTGCTCGTGCCCAGCGTTTTGTCCTCGTACTTGCCGACCAGTTTGACGTGCTCTCTGTCTAAGGACTGGATGACAGAAGCCTGTTGCCCCAGCTCAGATTCTGATATTTTTGCGGCACTAAAAATTCCTGACTTTTTACTCTTTTCAAGTCCCTTGTTGTACTCTTTTTTTAACAGCATGAGAACACCCTTGGTCTGTCCAAGCTCCACTCTAATTTTATTTTTTGCTTTGACCATTGCCATTTTGTCGTCGTCATCATCATCGTCAATTTCATCAAGCGCGTTAATGTGTTCATTGGCAGACGACAATAGATCCTGCAAGTGGAAAATTAATGTTTAGCAAGAAGAAGAGTGTTGCGAGTGACGGTCGATATAAAAATATTATAAAAATAATATAAAAGGAGACATATATAATTGTCAGAAGGTAATATTTGCGAAAACGGAAAGGGGGAAAAAATCTTATATAAAAAAAACACAGTGTGCTGACGTACCTTAGCACGTTCTACTCGTCCACCAAAAGAATTGTCTGTCACTTTGGATGTGCCATCACCAGTGCCAAATCTTTTTTGGACAGCTTTGATTCGCCCAATCATTTCATTGAGCTCTGTAATGGTCGGCATAATAATTAATACAGAGTTTTAGTTTGCCAGGTTTGCGTCGTTTGCTAATAATATACGAGTTGTTGCTGGCACCCACAAAGCCTAGTAAAAACCCTGTCATTCGTATACTTTTGGAAATAGCGATTGTAGGTTACAAGCAAAATCGCAGATGGATGTAATTTTAAATATTGTGTGCCAAACAAGACCACAAGAACCACACCTTTAGTGTACCAGGATCCAATAACAAAACGATTGCGTCGTGTTTTCAAGTCCGGTACCTTGTCTCTACCGCTCGGTTCAACTCTGTAGATCTTGTGTATCACTCATTCACTTTTGAAAAG
>Ga0307997_10001330_pt1 | contig 11611 bp, 8 predicted proteins | sample Davwhametageno36_FD_203165 | JGI IMG/M metagenome (GOLD analysis project Ga0307997, IMG submission 203165) | Marine microbial communities from Davis Island wharf, Antarctic Ocean - #36 | ecosystem: Environmental > Aquatic > Marine > Unclassified | place: Antarctic Ocean: Davis Island wharf...
ATGGTCAATTAAGCGTAAACTTAAAATATAGCCTGCTAACTCATCACCATGCATAGAGGATGTGTATAAAAAAGAAGGTTTGTTTTCTTTTACTCCTACATTGTTAGAAATCTGAACAATTAGTACTTCTCTTCCTGAACTTAAAGTGCCTAAATGATGTAATTTGCAAATGTTAGGGAAAGAGTCTGCAAAGGCAGTCATCATATCCGCATACTGCTGATAAGTAGGGTAGTAGTCCCAATTGTTTTTACTTTCTTGTGCATACTTTAAGGGTGCTTTTTTTATAATTTTGTATTCAATTTCTAATGCTAAAAATTTTGAAAACTCCTTTTGATTAGCATAAGCATAAGCAAGGTCAGCGTTTGTTTTATGATCAATAGAAACAATGTCTGAAATCATATTTAACTGAAGCTTATTTTTGTACGGGAAAGAAAAATAAATTTCACCTTTTTCAGTAAATAAGTAATCAATACTTTGACCAAAGCTTAATGTTGGAATTAAAAGTAGTAAAAGTAATTTTTTCATTTGGCAAAAATAATGTTAATTGTCAGCATATTAATCAAACAAAATAATAAGTCTTATGTATTCAACTTATTTATTAAATTTATCTAAAGTTGCTTTCACTGCATCCTTATGAATTGTAAAAGTCATCATTTTTAATTTCACAAAATCTTCATGATAAAAGTAGTATCCAGGAAAGTTTCCATTTCTGGCACCAGAACCACTATCCTTTATTAAAAACCACCAATCTCCCGTTTCATCAATTTTATAACCAATTAAATGTATAGCATGATCATCAGTTGTTGTGCCGTTAGAAAAACGGAATTGACGCGCATTTTCATCAATAAATTCGGAAGGAATATCATAAGAAGGAATCATTGCTACATCATAAGAAGAAGAGTAACCACTTTCAGAAACATCACCACCAATAGAAATAGAATATCCATTTTTAATAGCATTTTTTATTACAAACATAAACTCATCTAATGGGACATTATAGTAAGCGTCACTTCTCCACCAATTATCGGGAACTTTGTATTCTTCTCGGCTCCAATATGGTTTTTGCATTAAGCTCATAAAATCAACATAGTTGTTTGGCTCAAGTTTTGTTGCATTTTTCAAAAATGATTTTGGGGTATAGCTTTTTCCATTATACTTAAATGAAGTAGGAGGGGCTCCCATATAATGGTTCAATATTGATTTGATATTTGAAATAATGGCAGCTTCATCCCAAAAGTTGATTCGTTTACAATTCTTTAAGTAAGCTTCAAATTCACCAAACATTTTTTCATGATTATAATAAGGTTGATTGCTTGGTTTACCTTCATAAGCTTCTGCAGGAACTATTCCATACCATTCCATCATTCTTTGTACTGCATTCGTTTCAGATCCTTCTGCTAAATATGTTTTTCCTCTGGTATTTATATAGCCTTTTGCTTTTTCAATGTATTCAAAATAGACTGGGTATAATTCCGAAAGATTAATTGTCTTTCCTGTTATCCTGAGTATTTCACTTTCATAAAATGATGTGGTAGAAAAACACCAACATGTACCTGTGTTTCCTTGTGAGATAGGGTTTTCTGCCTCAACAATGGTAAACTCAGCTAAACCTTTAGGTATTTGTTTTCCATCAAAATTCATTTTAAAGGATTTGGAGGCTTCCTTTTCTTCTTTCTCATATTTGTTTGATTCGCTTACAATAGTTCCGTAAAAAGGATTGGAATAACTTTCAAATTTGCCTTTGTCTTGTGCATTTGCTCCTGTTACTATTAAAAGTAGGATTCCTATTTTTTTAATCATGTGTGTAGTTTTAATTTTGAATGCTCAAATTTAAAGGATTTTTGTAATTTGCCGTCCAATAATTAAAAATATTACGCTTATGATCGGCTTAAAACAAATTTTGAAATGGACAATAATTTGTCTTTTATCGTTTACTACTTTTAATTTTTTTATTTCTGGTAAAATTGAGGCTTCAATTGAAATAGAATCTCCTGCTGATGTTGTTTATGAAAAAGTTGCTGATTTAGAAACTTGGCCAACTTGGGCTGCTTGGTGGACAAAAGATTCAACAATGACTACCGTTTATTCTGCTGAGAGAAGTGGCTTAGGGGCTAAAATGAGTTGGACAGGAGTAGATGGGGGGGGGAGTTTAGAGATTGTTAAAGCTAATTTTGCTAAAAATTTGAAAAATGAATTAATTTTTGATGGAATGCCTCCATCATATAATGTCTGGACTTTTGTAGAAACAGCTAAGGGTACTAGAGTTACTTGGACTTTTCAAGATGAATTGCCATTCTATGTTCATTTTATGCAACTTTTCATCTCTACTGAATTAGAAGAAGGATTGATAGAATTGAAAAAATTGTGTGAATGAGAATAATTAAATAAAAACGGACTCAAATGAGTGGTTTTATTTTCTGGACTTTTGATTTCTAATTTCAAACTCAGATTGGATGCTTACTTTTCCTTTTGTAAGTTTGTAGTATGAAAAAAACATTATTTATTTTCCTTTTCATTCCAACCCTTTTTTTTGGTCAGCAAATAGCATATAAGACAATTACTGTTGAACCTTATATGTACACCCAAAATTATGAGCATTTTAAAAGATTGGTACTTAAATCTCCTGATTCTGCAGCAGAGTTTATTGATGGATTTGATTTTGAATAGGGTTATTATTATACATTAAAAGTTAAAGAAAATAAGGTAGGACCTTTGTCAGACGGAACAATGTATGACTATTCTTTATTAAAAATAATTTCTAAAAAACTGGCTCCTGATTCTATGCAATTTATTATGTATATCGATCCATTATTTTATTATCATAAATCAGAAGAAAATCTTGCTACTTTATCTGCTATAAATGATAGTATTTATCTTTATATGGAAAAAGTTGAGATTGAAATACCCTCTAAATTAAATGAATATTTTCATAAAAAGATTGATAATGATAAAGGGTTCAGAGGCAGTTTTAAGTTTGTTAATTCTAAAAGAATTAGGTTGGTAAACTTTAGATAATACATAATTCAGTCAGTCTGCTATTTTTTAAATAACTTTTGATTTTATATGCAAGTCCATTTGTGGAAAAGGAATCGTAATGTTATGTTCGTTAAATTTTCTGTAAATAATTTTTCTTATATCACTTTTCACCTTTTCAATAGAAAAAATATTTTTACTGTAAAAGTACAATTGAAAATCCATTGATGAATTACCGAAATTTACAAAGCGAACTTCTTTAAATTCACATTCTGAAAACTCTAAATGTTCTATAGCACTTTCTTCAAGTGTTTTAATAACCAAGTCCACATCACTTCCATAAGCTACTCCAATATCAATATTAAATAGTGTTTTTTGTGTTTGATGGCTCCAGTTAATTACTTTGTTTGTAGTGATTAAGGAATTGGGAATAATCACAACTATTTGTCTTACATTCATTCCCTTTGATGTTCTTAAACCTATTTCTTGAATAACTACTCTATCCCCATCTATTTCTAAAATATCACCCACCTTTACAGAATGTTCTAAAAGTAATATTATACCTGATAAAATATCATTAAAAGTTTGCTGTAGCCCAAGCCCAACACCAACTAGTAGTGCAGCAGAACCCGCTAACAGAATGGTTACTTTAATTCCTAATGTTTCTAACATAAGGCTAATTGCAATAATCCATATCAAATATTTTATAATTTGAAATAATGCAAAAGCACTTCCTTTATCGAGTTTATGAAGTTTCTTTTTATTAAATAATGCTTTACTAATTATCCATAAAATTAGTTTTGTAACAATAATAATAACAATTACATTTGTTAAGTCAAAAATAGACAGTGAATTATCATTGAAACTAAATATTTCAAAATTAAAAAAATCAGTTATTGTTTCCATTATTTTTTATTAATTAATTTTACATATTCCTCCTGTACTGCCCACCAACTTCAAACAAAGCATTTGTTATTTCTCCTAATGAACATATTTTTGACGCTTCCATTAACAAGTCAAATATATTTTCATTTTGAACGGCAGCTTCTTGTACTTTTTGTAATAATTTTTCTGCCTTACCTTTACTGCCTTTATGTAGTTCCTTTAGCATAGCAATTTGGTATTTCTTTTCCTGTTCAGTCGCTCTAATTACTTCCTCAGGAATGACAGTAGGAGACCCTTTTTTGTTTAAGAAAGTATTTACCCCAATAATTGGGTATTCACCAGTGTGTTTTAAAGTTTCATAATACAGACTTTCCTCTTGTATTTTACTTCTTTGGTACATAGTTTCCATTGCACCTAATACACCACCTCTTTCTGTTATTCTGTCGAATTCTAATAATACTGCATCTTCTACTAAATCGGTTAATTCTTCAATAATAAAAGCACCTTGAATAGGATTTTCATTTCTAGCCAATCCTAACTCTTTATTTATGATAAGCTGAATAGCCATTGCTCTTCTTACTGACTCTTCAGTAGGGGTAGTGATAGCTTCATCATAAGCGTTAGTGTGTAGAGAATTACAATTATCATAAATTGCATATAGTGCCTGCAATGTAGTGCGAATATCGTTAAAATCAATTTCCTGTGCATGAAGAGATCTTCCTGATGTTTGTATGTGATATTTTAACATCTGAGCTCTTTTGTTAGCTCCATATTTGTTTTTCATGGCTTTCGCCCATAACCTACGAGCAACACGCCCAATTACTGCATATTCTGGATCTACACCATTACTGAAAAAGAAGGAAAGGTTAGGTCCAAATTCATTAATGTCCATTCCTCTACTTAGGTAGTATTCCACATAAGTAAATCCGTTAGCCAAAGTAAATGCTAATTGTGAAATTGGGTTGGCGCCTGCCTCAGCAATATGATAACCTGAAATAGAAACTGAGTAGAAGTTTCTTATTCCATTGTCAATAAAATATTCCTGAACATCGCCCATCATTCTTAGTGCAAATTCAGTTGAGAAAATACAAGTATTTTGTGCCTGGTCTTCTTTTAAAATATCAGCCTGTACAGTCCCTCTAACTTTGGTTAATGTTTCTATTTTTATTTTTTGGTAAATATTATTGTCTAACACTTCATCTCCTGTAATTCCTAATAAAAAGAGTCCTAATCCATTGTTTCCTTCTGGTAAATCTCCTTGATATTTTGGCCGTACAACTCCTTTATTTTTGTAGATGCTTGCAATCTTTTGTTCTATTTGTTTTTTTAATCCGTTTTCTGAAATGTATTTTTCACATTCTTGATCAATAGCGGCATTCATAAAGTAGGCTAGTAACATTGGTGCTGGTCCGTTGATAGTCATACTTACGGATGTCATAGCATTTGCCAATTCAAAACCAGAATAGAGTTTCTTCAAATCATCCAGGCAACAGATAGAAACTCCTGCATTCCCAATTTTACCATAAATATCAGGCCGTTCTCCTGGGTTGTTTCCATAAAGGGTTACCGAATCAAAAGCAGTAGAAAGTCGTTTTGCAGGCATACCTAAACTTACTAGGTGGAAACGCTTATTTGTTCTTTCAGGACCTCCTTCGCCAGCAAACATTCTTGTTGGGTCTTCTCCCTCTCTTTTAAAAGGAAATAAACCTGCAGTATACGGAAATTCTCCTGGTAAATTTTCCTGCAATTGCCATTTTAATAAATCACCCCAAGCTTCATATTTTGGTAAAGCAATTTTAGGAATTGATGATCCTGATAGGGAAGTGGTTTGTGTTTCAATAGATAACTCTCTGTCTCTCACTTTAAATTTAAAAACCTTTTCTTGGTATTTTTTCTGTACTTCATCCCAGCTTTCAATTAGGATTTTGTTTTTAGGATGTAAATCCAATACAAGAGTTTCGTATTTACTTTGTATTTGTGAAATTACTTCTTTAGGTGCATCAGCCAAAAGGTCTAATGATTTCTGAAGGGAATATAGGTTTTGTGCTATATTTTTTTGGTCGATTGCCCATTTATCATATGCTCTGTTGTTTTCTGATATTTCGGATAGATAACGTACTCTATTGGGAGGAATAACAAAAATCTTCTCACTCATTTCGTCAGTAATTTCAAAAGTAGAATCAAAGTTTCCTAATCCTTTTTCTGAAAACTTGTCCATTATAGCTTTGTAGAGTGAATTTGCTCCTGGGTCGTTAAACTGTGAAGCAATTGTACCATAAACTGGCATTGATTTTACATCTTTATCAAAAAGAGTATTGTTTCTTTGGTATTGTTTTTTTACATCTCTAATGGCATCTAAACCTCCTTTTTTATCAAACTTGTTTATCGAGATAAGATCAGCAAAGTCCAGCATATCAATCTTTTCTAGTTGTGTTGCTGCGCCATATTCTGGAGTCATTACATAAAGAGAAACATCTGAATGTTCTAGTATTTCAGTATCTGACTGCCCTATTCCGGAAGTTTCCAAAATAATCAAATCATAATTAGCAACCTTTAAAATATCAAGGGCATCCTTAACGTGTGCGGATAGGGCTAGATTAGCTTGCCTAGTGGCTAATGAGCGCATATATACATTGTTCGATTTTATGGCATTCATCCTTATTCTATCGCCTAATAATGCACCTCCTGTTTTTCTTTTAGATGGATCAACCGATACAATAGCAATTTTTTTGTCAGGAAAGTCGGCAATAAACCTTCTTACCAATTCATCCACTAATGATGATTTTCCTGCACCACCTGTACCTGTAACTCCAAGTACTGGAGTAGCTGACATTTCTGCAATTTCTTTTATTTCGGATAAAATAGTGCTATGCTTTTCAGGGCAATTTTCTGCAGCTGAAATTAAACGAGCAATCGCATTTATATTTTGATTTTTTACTTCAGTAATTCCGCCTTCTAAATGCTCGCCAACTAAAAAGTCCGAACGCTTAATAAGGTCGTTTATCATACCTTGCAATCCCATTGCTCTACCATCGTCCGGATGATATATTCTTGTGATACCGTGGGCTTCTAATTCCTTTATTTCATCTGGTAAAATAGTACCACCACCACCAGCAAATATTTTTATATGTGTTGCGTTTTTTTCTTGCAAAAGGTCGTACATATACTTTAAGTACTCATTGTGCCCACCTTGGTAGGAGGTCATAGCTATTGCATTTGCATCTTCTTCAATTGCACAATTCACTACTTCTTCCACACTTCTATCATGACCTAAATGAATTACCTCACATCCAGTAGCTTGAATGATTCTACGCATTATGTTTATGGCAGCATCATGACCGTCAAATAAACTGGCTGCTGTTACAATTCTCACTTTATGTTTAGGGATATATCTATCTGCTTGCTGCATAGTGTAGGCTTTGTTTTAGCTTGCAAATATAAAAATAGTTTGTAGTTTTTGGTTTCAACTTACTAGAAACAAAATAGTGTTAAAAAAAGCCAAGCATTACTTTTGGAATTTTGATGAACTTTTTTGTTCTTTTTATTAAAGATGCTCGAGCTTACTTTTATTACTTTTGCATGTAATTATATTAATTAAATTATTCTTATGAATCTTGGATACGCTTGTATTAATTCTACATTATCAGTTCAAACACCAAAAGTAACAACTAATCGGAGTATGATTAAAAAAACCTTTACAGAGAAAGGGGTTGATTATGCTGGTGAATTAAGCATGTTGAATGTTGCTGATTTAACTACAATACTTAAATGGAATGTTGATAATGGCATTAATCTTTTTAGGTTATCATCAGAGCTTTTTCCATGGGCATCCGAATATAAATTTACTGATTTACCCCAATACCAAAGCATATGCAAATTACTATCTATTGCAGGTGAATTTGCAAAAAAAAATGAGTTAAGAATAACCTCTCACCCTGGCCCATTTAATGTTTTAGTTTCTCCCCGTGAACATGTTGTAGAAAACACAATTACTGATTTATGTATACATGGTGAAATGTTTGATATGTTAGGTTTAAGTAGGACACCATTTAATAAGATTAATATACATTGTAATGGAGTGTATGGTGATAAAATTTCTGCAATGGATAGATTCTGTAAGAATTTTGAAAGATTACCAAAATCAGTTCAAACTCGATTGACTGTTGAAAATGATGATAAAGCATCTATGTATTCTGTATTAGATTTGATGTATATACACAATAGAATAGGTATTCCAATTGTATTTGATTACCATCATCATAAATTTTGTACTGGAGATTTGTCAGAACAACAAGCCCTAGAATTGGCTATTTCAACATGGCCTAATGGTATTAAGCCAGTGGTACATTATTCTGAATCAAAATCATTGCATGAGAGTGATGATAAAATTAAGCCACAAGCACATTCTGATTATATTCATAAACTACCTAATTTATATGATAATGATGTGGATGTAATGGTAGAAGCAAAAGCTAAAGAGTTATCAATATTACCATTCCTAAATTTGTGAATTTAAATTAATTTCCTAATTTTGTTACACTTTAAAATTCTTTATGTTTAGTAATTGCTAAAATGAAGTACATTGTCTTTTTAATTATCATTCTTTATCATTATGAAAAAATATTTTTTAATTATATTATTTATTCCTTTTTATAGTTTTTCCCAGATTCAAGATTGTGGAACAATCCCAACAGAAGCACAAATTGATTACTTAAAACGAACAAGTAGTGCTAGAGAAAATTGGAATAGTCCTGAATCAATCTTGTACTTGCCCATACAGAATCACGTAGTTCGGCAGTCAAATAGTACTGGAGGACTAACAGCATCTGATATTAATTTTGTAATGAGTCAACTAAATACGTATTATGCTAATAGTAGTATTCAATTTTATGAGTGTTCGTCAACTAATTATATTAATAACTCAACATATTATAATTTCTCTTCATCTCAGGAATCAGTATTCTGTGGAGCTAATGACATATCTGATGTAATAAATATCTATTACTTTAACTCTGTATTAAGTTCTACTGGGAGTTCTTTATGTGGTTATGCTTATTTTCCGCCTGGTCCTGATCGGGTTATTATGAAAAACTCTTGTGCTACTAATGGGAGTACAATTGTTCATGAATTAGGACATTACCTTTCTCTATATCATACTCATGGTCCAACAAATAATGGTACTACTTCAGAATTAGTAAATGGATCAAATTGTAGTACGTCAGGAGATGATATTTGTGATACACCGGCAGACCCAAATCTATCTGGACTAGTAACATCTTCTTGTCAATATACAGGTTCATCTGTTGATGCAAATGGACAAGCTTACGTGCCAGATCCTACAAATATTATGTCTTATTCACAGAAGATTTGTCGAACTTTTCTTAGTTCAGGTCAATATAACAGAGTAAATTATAGTGCTATTAATGATAGAAGTTATTTGAACTGTGTTTCAAATGGTTACGGATGTACTGATCCTAATGCATTAAATTATAACTCTAGTGCAACTATAGATGATGGTTCTTGTAACTATTCTTGTTCCTATCAAGGTTTAGATGAAGTGATTGTTAATTTATATGATACCTATGGAGATGGTTGGAATGGTAATACTATATCTTTAGATAGTTTATATTTTACTTTATCTAGCGGCTATAGTGGTTCATTTAGTGCTTGTATTGATTTGTCTTCTTGTATTAACGTTTTATATAATCCATCTAGTGCTCAATCTTGGGAGTATGAGAATTCTTGGGATATAACAGATTTGTCTGGCAATATATTGCTTTCAGGAAATAATATTGGTTCTGGTGGAGATTTTGGCTCTGGTTGTAATATTCTTGGTTGTACTGATGTTAATGCAGTAAATTATAATTCAAGTGCAACTATAGATGATGGTACTTGTATGTATGCTCCTCTTAGCTCTAGTGTAATAATTAGTGCTGTAAGTTGTGCAGGGAAAGCTGATGGAGCAATTGATGTAACTGTTAGTGGAGGAGTTCTTCCTTTTGTATATTCTTGGAATAATGGAATGACTACTGAGGATATTTCTGGAATTTCAGGAGGGAATTATGATTTAACAATTTCTGATGCTCAAAGTCAAACTTTGACAACAACTTACATTGTTAATGAAGATTTACCTTTGAATTTGAGCTATTCAATAACGAATGCTACAACTAATACTTCAACTGATGGCGCTATTGATTTGACAGTAATTGGTGGATTAGCACCTTACGTTTATTTTTGGAATACTTCTCCTACTCAAGCATCTGAAGATCTAAGTGGATTATTGGCAGGAGATTATATTGTTTATGTGGGTTATAATAACTGGAATTGTTTTGTAGCTGATACCGTTACAGTGAATGTAATTGTTTCAGGTTGTACTGATCCTTTAGCAATAAACTATGACCCAACCGCTATTGTTGATGATGGTTCTTGTACATATTTCCCTATTCAATGTTCTATTTCTTCACCTACAGGGGCTTATATTTCTGAATTAATTCATGATAGAGCAAGAATCAATTGGGACAATATGAATGATGCTAATTGTATGGTTAATCAATATCGTATACGATATAGAGAAATTGGATCTAGTTCATGGTCATCTAAAACTATGTCAGGTTCTGGTTTGTGTATGTTTGGTTTAAATACTACGAGTAAGAAGATTTTAGGTTTATCTCCTTCAACTACTTATGAGTACTATATGAAAGCTTGGTATTGTGGTGGTGGTGTTTCATCATGGTCTGCTATCCAAAACTTTACAACTTTAGATGAGTGCGATAATGTAATTAACTTTACAGTAAGCACACCTACAAATACTAAGGCTAGCTTCACATGGGATAGTACATCAGCTTACAGTTTTGCTCGTATTAAGTTAAGGCCAGATATAACTGGATCCTCTTGGATTACCGCAGGTGGCTTTGGAGTAATGTATCCAGCCCTTAATAAGTCTAAGAATGGATTAACACCAGGACAAACTTACCGTGCATCAGCTAGAACATGGTGTGATCCTTCAGGTGGAGCTTACCGTTCTGCAGGTTGGACATCTCCAATCTTTTGGACACAACCAACTTCTGTTAGAATTGAAGGGGGCAGTGCAATCAATAATTTATTTATTTATCCTAACCCTTCAAAGGATATTTTTTATATAAGCTTTTCTTCTGTTAAAAAACAAGACTTAAAAGTAAGGATAATGAATGTAATAGGAGAGGAGTTAATAAACGATAATTTAGAACAGTTCATTGGTGAATACACCAAACAAGTTTATTTAGCTGCTTATACTAAAGGAGTTTACTTCTTAGAAATCACAACTAATGATGGTGTAGTTAATAAGAAATTAATTCTTCAGTAATGCTATTAAATTTTTAATATTAAAAAGCCCGACCATTTGTTTGGGTTTTTTTTATGCTATTTGAAAATTCTTTACTTGTTAAGTACATACGAGACAATTTACATAATTGACTTAATAGTTACCGTTTCCTTTGATATTACTAGTTAGATTCTAATTCAAGAAAAAATAAAAGAGCAAGTAACAACTAGCCCCTGCTGACTAAAAACAAATTCCTTACTTTTACCACAATAAAACTTTACTAAAATGAATAAAATTTTACTTCTTGCAATAGGTTTGACTTGTTTTGCTTCTTGTACACAAAAAAAAAATAAACAAGTTGTTTTTGCTTCTGATAATCCTGCTGAAAGAGTTGTGTGGGAACGCATCCGCTTGGCTGACCCCGCTACGGCAGAAATACCAAATGACATCAGA
>Ga0307997_10001331_pt1 | contig 11607 bp, 4 predicted proteins | sample Davwhametageno36_FD_203165 | JGI IMG/M metagenome (GOLD analysis project Ga0307997, IMG submission 203165) | Marine microbial communities from Davis Island wharf, Antarctic Ocean - #36 | ecosystem: Environmental > Aquatic > Marine > Unclassified | place: Antarctic Ocean: Davis Island wharf...
TTACTTCTTCTTCTCTCTTCTGGTTTTTGGCGCGGCGGGTTTGTATCATAAATTCAAGCAGCAACCAAGCCCCAAAGGTATCCCTCCTCAACATCCAAGCCTTCCCCTATTACACACCTAGTCTAGTTCCAATTGCGTGCACGTACAAGCATGTCCTGTTCAGTTCTACTCTCTCTCTATCGTGAGGGCAAGAAAACCTTCAGCCTCTCTCAGCAGGTTGACGACGACGACGACGACGCCGACGACGCCAGCAATAGTGAAAATGCTTCCTCTTCTCAAAACAGCAAGACCAATGATCGTGTTGCTCTCCTGGAACAATACCTCGATAAACTTTCAGACGAGGATCTATCGACTCTTGTGGCTGAAGCAGGGGCATCTGATGATCTTCCAGAAGTCTTGTCGTCCATTTTCTCTGGATCTCCTATTGAAAGGAAGAATGGTGGTAGACGACGTCAAATCGCAACTTTAGCGTCAGTGAATCTTTTGGACACGGGCAAGCTTATTGGCAAATCTGCAGAGAACTGCATTATAGCGCTGCTGTCTAACTTAGACCGTCTCTCGATATCAACGTACGAGAAATTAACGAACGCCACAATTGATGGAATGGCCGTCGAGTACGAGGGTACAGGAGCAAGTTTTGAACTTTTGCCTGAAATTCTCACTCGTGTGATTGCTGTTAATAGTGGCAACGGTGGACGTCACTTGACAGAGAGTGGCACGTCTTCAAGTCGAGACTCCAATGCAGGTGGAGTACAATCATTCTCTTCATCTTTTAAAGCAGAGGAATACCAAGAGAGCATTATTCGTCGAATCTGTCGGACACGTTGGAATCCTGTCGCGGCGACCAACGTTGTCAAAGGAATTCGTGGATTTAATCTAGCACCACGTCAAATGTGTCGTGTCGTACGAAAAATTTTGGATCAATTTTCTTTGGTTTCTTTGAACGATTTGCCACCCTTGATCAATCAGCTGTTGCTGCTGGCATCCAAGGGAGAGCAAGCAATGATTATTTCTGGTCTGGCAGACCACTTTGATGCTCTAGATGCGACTCTGGGACAGTCATCTGAAGCGCACATGCTCCGCAACGTCGAGGGCACTGTACTTCTCCACTTCAACTTTGCCATTAAACAAGATCAAAAGCTTGCCAAGACGTTGCTGCATGAATTTGGAAGTTCCAGTGGTGGTTGTCAGACTCGGATTCTTTCGCCATTCCGAATAGGGATGATGTTGTCCATGCATCAAATTCAAAGGTTCAGTGCTCCCGCTATACAAGCAGTTGTGCGAACAACTAAGCGTGAGTTTGAAATGCAAGAAAAAGAAAGTCGCTCGGCATGGATGGGTGTGATGGCAGAGCAGTCGAGAAGAAGAGCATCGTCACGATTGAGCAGACAACAACACTCACACCAACACCAACAAAAGAAGAAACAAGAGATCACCAGCCAAAGTGATGGAGACGAGGGAGATGGTAGCAGTTGCAGCGGAAGCGGAAGCGGCAGCGGAAGCGGCAGCGGAAGCGGCAGCGGAAGCGGCAGCGGAAGCGGCAGCGGAAGCGGCAGCGGAAGCGGAAGCGGAAGCGGAAGCGGAAGCGGAAGCGGCAGCGAGGGTAACGAGAACATGGAATCGAATACAAAGGAACAAGGAGGAGAGGAAATGGACAACGTTCACTCCACGTCCTGTGCGCGTGCTCTTCACTCTGTCATCAACAACACCTCAATTGGTTGGGAAAACATCATTCCATCTGCTCTTCACGTGTGCATTACTCTCATCGAGTCGACTCCCAGCACGTTTGGAAGACAGTCCTCCTCGTCCTCTTCCTCGTCGTCCTCTACTTCGTCTACTGGCGTCTCTACCTCCGTGTCTTCTCGTGATGTGGACACATCATCAGCAGCATATATGCTAGAGAATCCTCTTATTGTCACTCGCCCGTCTCCTGAAGCGCAGTGCAACACACTAGGGATCTCTTTACTATCTGAGGCATTCCTACGACAGAGTGCAGTGCGATCGCAGGTCCTCGACATTGTGTCCATGGCTCTTGCCATTCAAAGTCCAGCAGCAAATAATTACGTTCGTCTCCTTCGTTCCATCTGTGTTCGTGCACCAACCATTGTTTTGGAGCACACGCGTGTTGTCAAGGAGATGCTGGAATCGATGCCTTGTCTCCATCCGCAACAAGCGGCGTCCCTCATGCGTGCCGTGCAACCGCTGTTCATGTTACGCAGATCGCTGCTGGACTCTGCTGTAGTTGTTTTGAGAAAATCAACGTTTAGTCGCGACTCTGGTTGCAGAAAAGTTGCCGTCAGTGGATTTTTGCAGCTCTTGGGTCTCAAGCCGCCATCAAATAGTGGTGGCAGTGGTGGCAGTGGTGGGCAGAGCAGGAGTGTCAGCACATTTGGTCGTCAGCTGTACTTTGATGCTCTTGGTTCACTTCGCAGGTGTCTCTCTCAGGATGAAACAGTGCGTATTGACGTATACGAAGGTGCTTCTGCAATTTGCACACGAGGATCTCCATCGTGTCGTCGTTACGTAGTCGAGCTTCTGTCAAGACAGCTGTCCAGATTTGTACGTATGGAACAAGTGCCTCCGATTGAGCTGCATGCTTGTGTCAAGAATCATGAGCCTATTGGAAGTCTCATCATGAGCTTGCACCATTGCGTTTCGGCCGCATCTGCAAATGAAATTTCAAAAAATGAGAATGATACCGGGAAGAAAGAAACTTCAGCTTTGAGCTCCTCCTCCTCCTCCTCCTCCTCCTCGTCTTTTGAAGCTGGGCAAGTTAGTGGCGGTGATCAAATGCGACGCGTAACATCCATGCTCAGTGTGCTGGTAAAAAAGATTGTTATCACTCAACCGGAGGATTATGATTTAGAATTAGCCACAGACTACAGTGGGTCGACCTTGGCATCCATTCATTCGAGAGAGTGCGCCAGCAGTTTGCTGAAGTCCATTGACGCATTGATTGACTTTTCAATACGGACGCTTCATCTTCACAGTACGAAAGGAAAAATTGACGACGGTGACGACGACGGTGACGACGATGGTGACGGCGGGGACGGTGACGGGGACGGCGGCGGGGACGGTGACGGCGGCAGCAGCAGCAAGATGGAAGAGGAAGTCGAAGGGGACGAAGACGAGGATCCGCCTCCAGTTGGTGCCGATGAAATTCGAAAACTTTTAAAGTTTCGTGATCTACTTTTGAAAGAAGCGTCTGCTGCATTTGTACCTCTCACCCACAGTGGTGGAAGCAACAGATCTTCACCATCCTCTAAAAAGGACAAGCAAAAATCATCATCAGCTGATGTTACTGGCTCAAAGAGAGATGCACGAGGAAAAAAGAAGAAAGGGTTTAAAGCACCCAAAAAGAAAATAACAAGTCCTCCTGCGCACAAAAAAAAAAGTGGATCATCATCCAAGTCATCTGCGAAACCAATATTTCCATCTCACACACTCAGCGCAATGGGATGTGTTAGCGCACTATCGCTGGTAGTGTCACGAGGGAACTCAGCTGTTTTGGAAGATTTTGAGGGGGAAGTGCCACTCTTTCTCCAGTTACGCTTATGGGCGGTGGACGCTTTGGTGGCACATTTGTCCGATGCGAAGAGATCACTTTCGCGAGCAGTCGGAAGGAGTGGTACGTCTGCGTTAGAATCATGGCGAGGACCTGGTGGAATCACATTTGAAGAGACACTTCTCGTCAGTCAAAAGGCAGGAATTGCACTCATGCGAGAGGCGAGTCGCATTATGCTGGTAGCCGAAGTTATGAAGGAAAAAAGAAAGAAAGAGAACGTTTCTTCGTCTTCTGACAAGCAACAGGCAAAAGACTTTCAATCTTTGTTGAAGCGATGTTTTCATTCCTCGTCAAAATGTTTTCATGGTTACGGAGATTGCATCACTTTGGCACACTATGATCCAAAAAAAGTTGCAATGAGACCATTGATTCAAGGATCGTTCCCAAACACGAGCCAGCGGACACTCGTTGGATCTCTGCATGTCGGCACGAAAAAACTCCAGAGCTTAATATGGTCGTGGATGAAGAAAGATGATCTAAACTCGACCTCGATTCTTAGCAGCTCCCTTCGTTGTCTCAACATATTAAATCACTGTTTGGCAGCTACTTTGACGTCATCAACAACGCAAGATATTTCCAAGCAAACGATTGGAACCAAGACGACAAATGCATTACAAGCGAATGCTGCTTTTTATAAGCGTTTGTGCACGTTTAAGTACAATGAAGACGAAAGTAGTCGAACAAAGGGAGAGAAGAAGTTGTTGTCGGACAGATCTCTTTTCACTTCCTTTGTTCGCAGCTTCATTTGTTTCAATGTACGTTTACGTCATTCTGAGGCTTGGAGAGAAAGAATGGATGACACAGTCGCGGGGGTTCTACCATTGACAGATCTTCTGACGCCCGTGCGTGAGGTGGCCTCAGCACTTGCGCTCCACAAAAAGCAGAACTCACTGTACTCACAGACCCAGCACAGTCAGCAGACTGGCTCGCCTTCCAGTGACTTCTTCAGCTCGATTACGTTACAAAACTCGGACTCCATTGCGAAGGGAATCCTCAATCATGTTAACATATCATTGAACGACTGCGTGAACGTGTTGGATCGCCTGCGCCATGACATGTCGAGGTTAACGACGGCAATCAGCCAATTGGCAGTCGAAGGAGATGGTGAGAATGATGATGACTTTGATGACGCTGGATTTCTCGCAGTGCAAAACAACGAGGCTGGCGAAGAAGAGGAAGGTCAAGAAACTTACTCTATGTCCAATGTACGAAGACTGAATGACGAGAGAAACGAATTTGAGGAAACTACGGCGGACGTGTACGATCATTTGACAGCATGTGCCAAAATTGGTTGTAAGATGCTAGTTCTCATTGGTGGTCCCAATCCAAAGCTGTCTGATCTGACCATGAAGTGGATGATTAAATTTTTTCGCAGTCTTTGCACCTTCACAAAAGCACAAATCAAATTTTTACAAAAATGTCGCATCAAACTGCTACCAAGAGCCATTGCCTCCATGGTTCGTTTCGTCCAAGTAGTGACGTCATCGCAGGAATCCATGACACAAAGTCTGTACAATAAGTTGCCACAATTAGCGCAAGAAGACGACGAAGTGGACAATGGCGAGGAGGAGGAGACGGACCGAAAAGCAAATCAGAAAGCCGATGTTCGAAAAAGAAAGGCAGCGAGGAACTCCAAAGATGTTCCAGAGTTAATTTTTCAAATTGAGCAGTGGGAAACTGAACTATTAAAACTGACACAATTGAAGCATAAGAATCATTTGAAGGTCGTTGATTTGGGCAGTGCTGCAAAGTTCAAGCGTATTAGCAGAAATCGTGATTTCAAAATTGACGATAGCTGCATGAAGGACATGTCTGAGGAGGAAGATGACGACGACGACGACGACGAGGAGGAAGATCATGATGGTGATCTCTTGATGAAAAATACTGCCAATGATGAGGATGGGGAAGCCGAGAATAGTGAGGATGAAGATGAAGACAAAGACGAAGACGTAGACGAAGACGTAGACGAAGACGAAGGCGTAGACGAAGACGTAGACGTAGATGAAGATGAAGAAGACGAAGATGAAGATGAAGAAGCGAATTCACTGGGTGGTACTGATGTTGACGACGACGATGGTGATGGAGAAACTCAACTTTTCCCCAAAGAAACAATTCCAAACAAACGCCGAAGAACTCAAGAAGAAACCGAGCTTTGAAATGTGTACACAAGTACAAGGTACCATTCATATAAATATATATTATATATATATATATATAAATATACATATATACATGTATGCATCTTCAGGTTGGTACACCAATGTAGAAAGTACCCACGTGAAGGTATGCATACCTTTGATACAAAAAATACAAATAACATGTGGCCACATACGACATATGCATACTACATGTGAAGCTTCATGTGGCCACACATGTATTGATTATTATACCCTAGAAATGTATGCATAAAAATTTTACGTGGATTAATTGCATAAATATACTGTGGTACATACACATGACATCATGTTAATACAGTATGCATGTTTGCTGTTTGGACATCATATTTCCATTTGCTTCCTGCCGCTAAGTTGTACAGTTGAATTGCCCCATCTTGCTGGTTTGGATTTTTTGGATCTTTTCTTTTGGCCTCTCTTTCTTTCGCCATCTCCAATGCCAGGATTCAAATGGAGCAAACATAGCGCTAACGATAGGACAACATTGATGCCAGGCAAACGATGCATCGTTTCGTCGTACAGCAGAACACCAAGCACACTCGTAAAAGAAGCAACAGTACAAGGAATCAACGACCATTGTCTTGACAGTTCTTTCTCGCGATAGAAAACGACTAGAGTAATGTGAATCAAAAATGGAACAACCAGCACCGTGTCCCAATAGACAAAAGGAAGAAAACAATCTGGATTGAATCTCAAGAACGCCACAACTAGTGATGGTGCACGTGTCATTAAGACAGAAAAGTAGAGTTGCGAGCATGTCAATTCGTAGCTAACACGATCGTCAAAGAATTGTCTTCTCACACGATTGTATATCAGCAGTGGAGCAACACTTTCAAAGCATGGGATGGTCCAAATCTTTGAAGTAATTGATCTATATCGATAGTCTGCGACATCCATCTCTTCGATCCTCCGATCCTGTACTTCGAAAGCTGACCCAATATCAAAAGACTCTTGACTTTGATATCTAGAGTCACTGCTGTCATCGTTGTCGTTGTTATCATCCTCTTCCTCTGACTCATGATTTTCATAAATATTTTTTTTGTCTTCGTTTCGTCGCACAGTGCTCAGAGCACTCGTTGCGACCATAAAGAATGTACCACCCGTTAATATTAACAGCGGCGAGAAGATCATCACACCCCCAACAAGTAATATTTGAACAAACAGCAGTCCAAGTGACAATGACATTTTTACAAAACTTTTGACTCTCGAAGAGCGACCACCAGTAGAGGTTTTATCAGCAAGAAGTTGACTTAGATCATAATCTTGTGTCATGATGTCTGAGTCTGATCGTTTTCTCTCTCGACGACGATTGGCGGTGGTATCTATGATTGACTGAAGAACAGAAGTTCTTGAAGCACAACATCTTCGGCAGTGGAGACGGCAGGAAAGAGGGCAAAATCTTTCACACATCCCAGGTGCACTCCCTCGACCTTGGCCACACACAATGATGAGAAAAACTTGACGTAAGAGTCGGATTATTACTATGAATTTGATGATCATTCCATTAATGACAACGACAGTCGCAAGTGCAGTCGAGTAGAGAAACAGATTGAGTACAATGCTTGTATTATTTGATATAGAAGAGGAGGAGGAGGAGGAGGAGCGCACCCACCACGCTTTCGAGGTGCAAATGAATGTCAGAAGGATCACGACAGCAAAGCCATTTGACCGCGCTGTCACCCAGAGGGAAGGAATTTCACCATACGACCTAAATTTGTAGAGTTGAAGTGATAGAAGAAGTATCAAAGTGGAGTGGTAGGCCGAGATCCAACGTGGAAGCAAACCGAGTACTAGCTGCTCTGCCGTTGAGTACCAATCGGTTGATCTGGTAATAACATATGAACATCTTGGATCTGACACAATGGACACTTGGAAGCTACTACCGGGTCGATTGTAGTCGTGGCCCTTGAGCGAAAAGTGGTATGACAAAATCCCTGGATCAGCACCAGCTTCGTTCTTCAACGATGATGTTGGTGGTATTGTCGTCGTCATTTCTTCCTCTACCATACCACTGGCATCTAAAATGGAAAACCTTACAATAGGAGCAAAGAAGTGGCTTCCAGAGGAAGAGCGTAGCCGTTTTGCCGTTTTACGTTCTCCGGGTGCGTCTTGATCCCTGTCGCTGCTTACTTCATCAGAAGCGTGATGGATAGTCGTCGGAGCATGAGAAGTGCACCCAGTTCTTCGCACAGCGAGGTTTTGCGGAGTAAATCGAGTGTACGGCAATGAACAACTTCCTAAATGCATCATCCAAGGGTGTCCTGCAGGCGCCTGCCACTCGTCTTGCGTAAGAAGAGAGAAAAAGAATGAAGCATAAGTGACGAAGGCACTCGACATGGACGACTGAGATGAGAACAAAGGAAGAGTGGTGTCATCAACGGCCTTGCTGCTAGCAGAATTGGAAGTAAAATTGGAAGCACTGCTGCTCTCAACGTCGTTGATGTCCTTGATGGGCTTTCTCGTAGTCTCCCCATCACACAGATGGTTTCCCAAGTACAAGTCAGTGGGATTAGTAAACCACTGCGTTTGAAGAAACCAATCAAGAGATCCGCTACCGGTGCTGGAGCCACTGTTGCTATCAGATGGCGAACCATCTTCACTACCAACGATGTTCTGATTATTTTTCCGCTTGCCATTATCGTGGTGTCTTAGTGACGACCATTTCAAAAAAGATCCAATCTCATCTATTGCCATCGATCGCACTGATGGGATTAAGGAAGCGGCATTCAGAGCCGAGATAGATGCCGATGCCACTACTGTGGTTTTTCTTTGAGCAGTGCGGCCTTGGTTTCTTGTGGATCGTTCCCCCTGTTTCACCAACTGCTGGCGAGTTGCGATCTCCAGTGCTTTGTCGTGAACGAGTTGCTCCCACAACTCTTTGGAGAAGGGAGTTCGATGCTCAAAATGAACATGGACTGATCGGGGGACAAAAGATGGATCAGCGTCGTCGGCGAGTGCTGCTTTGTCAAGGACCACAGCGTGAATGGACCCGCTGTGCCTGTACTTGGCTTCGTCTACCAAATCTGCAGCAGTCACACGACTCCAACGATGCTGGTGTCTCTCTCGTCCAAAATGCATTCTTGGATCATAACTATGGTGGAGATGATGCCTTCTTCTTGAATGCGGCATGACTAAAATCCTCATATCATCCATTGTCTTACAACCTTTGTCGCTGCTCTTTCTGCCTCGGTTTGATTTCGATGCCAACCAATCATGCGCATTCGTGCGCCCACCTCGACTGCATTCCACATTGCACGAAGAGATGGTGACCGAACGAAAAGGTGCGACATCCGTCACAATTGCAAGAGACTCACGAGCGCGTGACACTTCGGTAGGGAGAGGTACACAGATACCACGAGCAAGATCAACATCATCATCACCACTGCTTCTCGTCACCCTCATCTCCTTGCTGTTTTCAATAGATAGGCTCCTCGAGCCAACAAATGTGTGAGAGTGAGCCTGTGACACGATGACAGCACGTTTTCTCCAACTTCTGGCTGTGTCAGGAAGAACAATGTCCATATCATGCCGCCGTCGACCAGCGTAAAGTGCCATTTCAAATGCTTCGAGTCGCTCCGTTGGTCTCTCAATCAAGCGAGTCGTCGAAGAGCTGCCAGAGTGCATGGACATTATGGCTCGCGCAAGCACCGCAATAAGCTGTCCACACCAGACAATTGCATCGTGATCCATCTGGATCCAAACGCCGGGCAGTGAAGTGGACCACGCGTGCACCGAGCGACCTTGTGGAGACAAGAACTTGAGTGACGTCAAGTCACCTCGCACGACGTGATCTCTGGAGCCACCAGCAATTGATGCAATTACAATATTGTGGAGCAGACCTCCTCCTCCTCTTTCTCCTCCTATTTCTCCTCCTCGTTCTCCTCTTCTTTCTCTTCCTCTTTCTCCTCCTCCTCTTCCATTTCCTTCTCCTCGTTCTCTCCTACTTGCTGTCGTCTCAGGTTGATCTCCAATGCTCTCATCTAACCAAGACGTCTCTTTTCCCCACACACCATTGACTCTGCTATAAAACTCTTCCAAGTGTCCGTCACCACTGTAAGGTGGTGCACTGTGAGGTGTGTTGAGAGTAATAATCGCACCAATGGATCCAATCAAATAGTTTGGAACAAGTGGTACCGCTCGCGCAGCCATACCACCCATGGAGTGGGCAAGTATGATGACAGAAGAAGGAGAAGAATGTTTCCTCCTTGCTTTGTACTCTTTTAAAATCGTACGAATGCAAAGATTAACATACTTTGCTTGTGACCAAAGAAGCTCAGCAGCAAGTCCAGATGGGACAGACAGTGTGTCAATAGCAAAAAAATTTAAACGAGCACCACCATGCAAAGATTTTGCCTCCACCGCCGCCTGTGCAGCTGATGACTTGGTCTGATTGTAGCTTCCACCATGACCAGGTACAAAAATTACTGGTGCACCATCGTTCCAGATTTCGTCAGAAGTCAGCGGACGACTTAAACTTGTGGAGCTTCCTTGTGGGTAGACGTGAACCAATCTGTATGGTGGACTTGATCGATCGTCGTTCAATACGGCGATGTTCGTATACAGTGGATTTTCAGGAAACTCAATGCACTCGTTCGGTGCCATTCGCACTTGTCTTTCCCATGCAAACATCACAAAAATTACCACCACAACAAAAGACAAGCAAGTCAAACATGCTGAAGAGATGCAACTAAGTGCTCGTGGTGACGGTTGCCGTCGATGACGCAAGGATTCTTGGGACTGGTATACTCTTTCTTCATGATCTCTTCTTCGATAATTTCGAAAAGTTTTTCGCTGATGGCTGGAGCTATCAAACTTGAGTGAGAAAGGCGACGACGAAGAAGTTTCTTCGCTGACTGGTGTGCTGTATCCATTGGGTTCAATGTGAGGACGACGGTTATCTTCGTATCGTTGAGGAAGAGAGGCAAACATGGGAGAGGGGACAGAGGGGCGTCCGCACACGTTTGAAACAGGAGACAAAGGCAAGGACCTGGGCGAAACAGGACACTCAAACGTAGTTTCTTGTCTGTCTGGAGCGTGCCTACGATGGCCGCGAAGACTAGGAGAGGAGGAGGTGCTGCTGCCGTCAGAGGACTGCGAAAGGTCAGACATGCTTCTAGACCGTCTCAGCATGGTTGATAATTCCAGCAAAATGAATGAAGAAGCATGTTGGAATGATAATCAAGCCAACGATGGTGCTTGCAGTGGTGCGTCTCTTGCTCTTTTTTTATTTTTCAACTGTCGTGTGATGAAATAAACTCGAGAAACATCACAACCTCGAAAACTAAATTCAAATTTATTTATGCCATTTTTTCTGTTTTTCTCCTTTTTTGTTTCCGATTTCGTGGAACACTGCCCTCGCCTCGTGTCGTGACGCACATGGATTGTCACGGACATAGTTCAAGTCGGAGGACATAGTGGATTGGCATGTTGTCTGCGATGTATGTCCGGAATGCCGTCCAAATCCTGGAGGTATCGGAAATGAATTCGGTGCGTCATTTTGTCGTATTTTTGAAAATGGGGCAAAAAAAAATCAAAGAAATTTATATATTACCACGATGGCAGGAGCGGAGACGATTGTGAAACATTGAATACAGGTTGTTCCGAGTTGGTTGCGCGCTGCAGGTACGTCACAGGAGGTCTTTGGTTTGATTTGGCGCCACTCCACAGCACCACCGACGTCTCCTTCGTTTATAACACTACGATGACCTCTGTGACGCTCTCCTCCTCCTCCTCGTAAGACTTTCGAATGAAATTCTCTAGATCAAGACAATCGAGTTATCGTTGTTGTGACTCGTTGTTGTGCTCTGCACCTCTGCTGATGGTGTATAACTTGATCCCCTTGGTGCCATGGGTGCTCCAACTCCACTA
>Ga0307997_10001332_pt1 | contig 11604 bp, 13 predicted proteins | sample Davwhametageno36_FD_203165 | JGI IMG/M metagenome (GOLD analysis project Ga0307997, IMG submission 203165) | Marine microbial communities from Davis Island wharf, Antarctic Ocean - #36 | ecosystem: Environmental > Aquatic > Marine > Unclassified | place: Antarctic Ocean: Davis Island wharf...
TGTTACTCGAATTTTTGAATAATTAGCGTCGAGTTTTTTTATCATTTTTAATATGTGATTTGAATGTCCGTGTAGAAACAAATTCACCTAATTTATGTCCGACGAATTGCTCAGAAATAAAGACAGGTACATGTTTTCTCCCGTCATAAACAGCTATTGTGTAACCTACCATATTCGGTAAGATAGTAGAACTACGGGACCATGTTTTAATTACGTCCTTCTTTGGGGCCCCTTTCATCTTTTCAATTTTTTTCAATAAAGAATATTCAACGAAAGTTCCTTTTTTTAATGATCTTGGCATTTTTATAAACTTTTTATTAATTTAAACTTTTAAATGCTAAATTATGCTCGACGTCTCAGAATATAGTTATTACTAACCTTCTTCTTTTTTCGAGTTCTAACTCCTAATGCAGGTTTTCCCCAAGGAGTTAAAGGGCGTGTTCGACCGATAGGTGCTCGACCTTCTCCACCACCGTGTGGGTGATCACAAGGATTCATAACTGAACCCCTAACAGTAGGTCTTTTTCCTAACCAGCGTGTTCTTCCTGCCTTACCACTTTGAATTAAAAAGGCATCATTATTACTTATTTCACCAATAGTCGCATAACAATCTTTATGGATTAATCGAATCTCTTTTGAAGGGAGTTTTAATCTCGAGCCAGGATCTTTGCAGAAGTGCCTGCCGCTCTAACGATTTGTCCGCCATTATTTGCGATTAACTCAATATTATGTATTGATGTTCCTAGAGGAATTTCGTCTAATGGTAATGAGTTACCTATATTTAAGGGTATTGAGCGACCCGAACAAATGATATCGCCTACTTTTAGCCTATTAGGGTGTAAAATATACTTTTTTTCACCATCTTTATAACAAATTAGTGCAATGCGTGAGTTACGGTTTGGATCGTATTCAATGGATAAAACAGTTGCTTCAACATTATATTTTTCACGCTTAAAATCTATAATTCGATATTTTCGTTTATGACCTCCACCCCGATGTCGTATAGTAATAACACCCCGATTGTTACGACCTTTTTTTCTATGATTTTTTTGAATTAAAGTTTTTTCAGGTTTATCTGTAGTAATTTCTGTAAAACTTGATAAAGCTCTATTTCGAGTACCTGGTGTGTATGACTTATAAAGACGAATACCCATAAATTCAACTATTTTATATTAAAAAGTTATTAATTTTAATTCTATGCAAATAGATTTATTGTATCTTTAGCACTTAATGTTACAATTGCTTTTTTATGCCGTGGTTTATAACCCACATATTTTCCTAAACTTTTTTTCTTTTTTGGAAGGTGACATGTATTAACTTTTATAACTTTTACATTAAATAAGTATTCAATAGCTTCTTTAATTGCAATTTTATCAGATGATAAATTAACAATAAAACTATATTGGTTATTTTCTAATAATCTTGTAGATTTTTCAGTTACGATTGGGTATTTTATAATATCAGTAATACCGATGTTAAACGAAGAATTAATGGTCACAAAAAATCTCCTGAATCTCACTTATTGATAATGTTGTTAATAAAATTTGTTTTGCTTTTAATAAACTAAAAGTATTTAAATTTGAAGTAGAAATTATTTCTACATTTTTAAGGTTTTGAACAGATAATTTTAAAGGTGGTGTTTTTTTTGAAACGATTATTAAAATTTTTTGATCTAAATTGACATCACAATTTTCACAAATTTCTAAAAAAACTTTAGTTTTTGGTTTATCAATAATGTATTCTAAATTATCAATTACTGATATGATATTCCGTTTGTTATATAGTAAAGTTTGTAAAGCTAACCTACGTTCTTTTTTATTTAATTTTAAAACAACAGTTTTTGGTTTTGGACCAAAGATAACACCACCACCTTTCCACAATGGAGACGTATTTGAACCAGCTCGAGCTCTTCCCGTTCCTTTTTGGGCCCAAGGTTTACGACCACCACCTCTAACTTCACTACGTGTTTTCGTAGAACTTGTTCCTTGTCTTAAATTAGTTTGATGTCTTAAAATATCTTTATGTAGCACATAATTTCCAGATTTTTTAAGTATGTTTAATTCTAATTTATATTTGTTATCTAATATTTGACCATCGGTACTGATGGAATTATATGTAACAACTTTTTGAATATTCATATCTTATATTATTTAACGTTATTTTTTGAAAAAAGTTAAAATTGATCAGAATTTATAATACTTATTAGATTCCCTGGTTTTCCTGGAACTGAACCTTTTATAACTAATATATTTTCATCATTATTTATTTCAATGATTTTTAATTTTTTAATCGTTGTCATTTTGTTACCTAATTGACCTGACATTTTTTTACCAGGTAAAACACGTCCAGGAGAAGTACCCATTCCAATAGAACCGGGTTGACGATGATTTTTTGAACCATGAGTCATTGGACCACGTGTAAAATTATGACGCTTTTGAAGACCTGAAAATCCTTTACCTAAACTTTTTCCATTTATATTAATTTTCTGACCGACAGTGAACAATGATTCGATACTTAAAATTTGACCGATTGAAAAATCTTCTGGATTATTTACACGAAATTCTTTTAAATACTTTAAAGGTTGAATATTTGATTTTTTTAAATGACCTAATTCAGGCTGACTTAAGTATTTATTTGTAACATTCTTGTAACCAATTTGCACAGCGTTATAATCGTCCGTTAACGTTGTTTTTATTTGTGTAATAATACAAGGACCAACTTTTAAAATTGTAACTGGCACAATATTTCCAAATTCATCAAAAATTTGTGTCATCCCAATTTTATTTCCTAATAAACCTAAAGCCACAATAATTTCTCCAAAAAAATAGATTATTTGTATATTAACATTAATAGTTTAGATTAAATGGAAAAATAAAGAAATTTAAATTTTATTTAAAATGTATAAACTAATCAATATTGTTAAATTATTGAGCCGATTATAAAGAATTTAAGAACCTTTGTCTACAAAGATAAAATTGTACTTATATTTATACATTTCGGTTTTTACATTACTTTATGCAACCCGAATGAATTATAATTTATTTATATGTTATATAAATAAAATAGAGGTCAATTATGGGAAAAGTAGTAGGTATTGATTTAGGTACGACAAATTCAGTTGTAGCAGCAATAGAAGGTGGTCAACCGACAGTAATTATAAATGCTGAAGGTTTACGGACAACACCTTCAATAGTTGCTTATACAAAAAAACAAGAATTATTAGTAGGACAAATTGCAAAAAGACAAGCAGTTATAAATCCTGAAAACACATTTTTTTCGGTAAAACGATTTATCGGGTCAAAAGAGAACGAAATTTCTGACAGTGCAAAAGAACTACCTTATAAAGTTTTACGTGATCAAAATGGTAATATTAAAATAAATTGTTCATCTGTAAACAAAGAATTTAGCCCCGAAGAAATTTCTGCGCAAGTATTACGAAAATTAATTAATGACGCAAATACTTATTTAAACCAAGAAGTTACAAAAGCTGTTATCACAGTTCCTGCCTATTTCAATGATTCACAAAGACAAGCTACCTTAGATGCTGGAAAAATTGCTGGTATTGAAGTTTTAAGAATTATTAATGAACCAACAGCAGCTTCGCTAGCGTATGGTCTAGATAAAAAAGATGAAGAGAAAATCTTAGTTTTTGATCTTGGTGGCGGAACATTTGATGTTTCAGTTTTAGAAGTAGGTGATGGTATTTTTGAAGTTTTATCAACTTCAGGTGATACTAATCTTGGTGGTGATGACTTTGATAAAGTTTTAGTTAATTGGCTAATTAAAGATTTTAAAGCAAGTCAAGGGTTAGATTTAACTAAAGATAACCAAGCTCTACAACGTTTAACTGAAGCAGCAGAAAAAGCAAAGATTGAATTATCGACTTCGGATAAAACGGATATTTCTTTACCATTTATTATAGCAGTGGATTCAGTTGCAAAGCACATTGAAACTGAATTAACTAGAACTAAATTTGAAGAGTTGTGTTCAGATTTAATTGGACGTTGTAAAATTCCTGTTCAGAAAGCTTTATCTGATGCTGGGCTTAAAGGATCGGAAATTAATGAAGTTGTACTAGTTGGTGGTTCAACCCGAATTCCAGCGATTCAAAATCTAGTTCAATCTTTAACTAATAAAGAACCTAACCAATCTGTAAATCCTGACGAAGTTGTGGCAATTGGGGCAGCTATCCAAGCAGGTATTTTAGGTGGTGAAGTTACTGAGATTTTATTAATTGATGTAACACCATTATCATTAGGAATTGAGACATTAGGTGGATTAATGACGAAAGTAATTGCCCGAAACTCTACTGTTCCTATAAAGCAATCGGAACTTTTTTCTACTGCTGAAGATAACCAACCAGATGTAGAAATTAATGTATTACAAGGTGAACGTGAGTTTGCTAAAGACAATAAAAGTTTAGGAACTTTTGTTCTAACAGGAATACCAGAAGCAGCAAGTGGAACTCCACAAATTGAAGTTACATTTGACATTAACGTTGATGGTTTATTATCAGTTAAAGCGAAAGAACTTAGAACTAACATTGAGCAATCTATTACAATTAAAGATACGTCGAATTTAGAACAGAACGAAATTGAAAAAATACTTTCAGAAGCAGAAAAGTATGCGTCAGATGAAACACAAGCGAGAAAAGGTGTTGAATTGAAATTCCAAGCTAAAGCACTAATTTCTCAAGCTGAAGATGGTTTGAAAGATATAGAAGATGATGTCAATTTTGAGTCAGAAACATTAATCCTGAAAGAAAAAATTCAAAACTTACAGGATATGATAAAAAATGAAAATTCGCTGGATGACATCCAACAGACAACTGAAGATTTAAAAGAAGCAATGAAAACTGTCTTAAAAAAGAAAGGTTTGAATGAAAATAATCAGTAAGATTATTTAATTAAACAATATAATTTAAACGAACTTAATGGTTCGTTTAAATTCCATTGTTTTTATCTATTTATCAACAATAATACACTCAGTAGTTAAAATCATACTTGCTATTGAAGTCGCATTTTGTAAAGCAGATCGGGTTACCTTTGCAGGGTCAACAATTCCTTCATCGTACATATTTCCAAATTTATCTTCAACAATATTATACCCAATTTCAAACTCTTGTTGTTGAATTTTTTCGAGAATAATCGGACCATTGATACCAGCATTCTGACAAATCCGTCGTAACGGTGCAGTAATTGCTTTTGAAATAATCAGAGCTCCAGTCAACTCATCCTCTTGTAAATTGGTTTTGGACCAAGTTAACAAATTATTTGATAAATGAGTTAATGTTGATCCACCACCTGGAACAATACCTTCTTGTACCGCAGCTCTTGTTGCATTAATTGCATCTTCCAATCTTAGCTTTTTGTCTCTCATTTCTGTTTCCGTAGCAGCTCCCACTTTGATAACAGCAACACCACCTAATAATTTAGCAATTCGATCCTCTAATTTTTCTTTTTCATAACCCGTATCGACTAAATTAATTTCTTTTCGTAATTGTTCGCATCTTGCTTTAATAGACTCAAGTTCATTCCCATCACCAACAATTGTAGTATTATCCTTCGATACAATAATTCGTCTACATTGTCCTAATTGGTCTAATTTAATATTACCTAGACTTAACCCAGCGTCCTGTGTAATTACTGTTCCACCAGTTAAAATAGCAATATCTTGTAACATTAGTTTTCGTAACTCACCAAATCCTGGTGAACGAATGGCAACAACATTTATAATCCCGCGTAATTTGTTTAAAATTAATGTTGCTAAAGCTTCCTTTTCAACGTCCTCAGCAATAATTAACAGTGGGCGTTTTGTCTTTGTAACCTGCTCTAAAAGAGGTAAAAGATCTTGTTGTACTAGGGTAATTCTTTCATCCGTTAATAAGATATAAGGATTATCATATGATACTTCCATTTTATCAGTATTCGTAATAAAATAAGGTGAAATAAATCCTTTTTTTAATATCATGCCCTCAGTTATTTCTAATTCTGAAGTAATCCCCTTACCTTCTTCTAATGAAATAATTCCTTCTTTACCAACAGAAACTAAGGCATCTTTAATTAGCTCTCCCATAAAAGAATCATTTCCCGCAGAGATTGAGGCAACATGTTTAATAGCACCACTATCTTCGACTGGCTTCGAAAACTCATTTATTTTCGTAACTAAATATTGAGTAGCTTTTTCCATTCCAAGTTTTAACGAAATTGGGTTTGCACCTGCGGCTACATTTTTTAACCCTTCTTTAACCATGGCATATGCAAGAACAGTGGATGTTGTTGTTCCATCACCTGCAACATCATTTGTTTTAGAAGCGGCTTGTCGAATTAATGAGACACCGGTATTTTCAATTGGATTTTTCAATTTAATTTCTTTAGCAATAGTGACCCCATCATTAACAATCTGTGGTGAACCATAAGCCTTCCCTAAAACTACATTTCTACCTTTTGGCCCTAAAGTTAAAGAAACTGCTTCAACCATGATTTCCATTCCATGTTCCAACGCTTGTCTTGCAGTCTCTTTATACAGAATATTTTTACCCATAATTTTACACTTCATAAAATATATGGGTTAATCATACTACAAATTAATGAAATTTTGCAAGCAAATTAATAAAATTTTAAAAATGGAACGCATAAAAACTTTACGAAAATATATAAATACTATTATTATATTAATATATAGCATAGTTAGGGCTTGTAGCTCAGTGGACTAGAGCACGTGGCTACGAACTACGGTGTCAGGGGTTCGAATCCCTTCTTGCCCAATAAACTATACAATCTATGCTATTCTTGGGGTGTCGCCAAGTGGTAAGGCTATGGACTTTGACTCCGTCATCGCAGGTTCGAATCCTGCCACCCCAGTTTAGGTATTTATTATTTTGTTTTGAAATTATTAACTTAATTACGGTTATCAAATAAATAGTATGAAACCACGGATCCAATTTATAAAAGGAATAGACGAGGAAATTGTACCTAATATTAGATTGACAAGATCCAGAGATGGCAGTACAGGTACTGCTACATTCTTTTTTAAAAACCCAAATATTTTAGATAAAACAACGGCTAAAGAAGGTGAAATTACTGGCATGTATCTAATCGATAATGAAGGGATTATTGAAACCCAAGATATTAATGCACGTTTTATTAACGGTAAACCCAAAGCAATCGAATCTATCTATATAATGAAAAGCTCAGAGGCTTGGTCTCGTTTTATGAGATTTATGGAAAGATATGGTCAGATAAATGGTCTAGTATTTACTAAAGCAAGCTAGTTTAAATTTGAATTGTATCTTTATGGTTAAAGATACACTATTAAATCAAGTATTTTACATTGACTCCCCAGGTAGGATTTGAACCTACGACCAATCGGTTAACAGCCGATTGCTCTACCACTGAGCTACTGAGGAAATTACTTTTATATTCTACACTAAATAAAAGAAATTTATAATTATAAATTTCTTTTAACTATTAAAGATCGTAAAATATTATCATCTAATTTTATATAATCTAAAATGTTTGTTATATATTTAGGAAGAATAGAGAAATTAATTTCAATAAAATTCCCTTTTATTTGATCTTTTAATAAATAAGTAAAATTCTTTTTGTTGCACGAAACCACGGAAATCTCTAGTGCACCTAACTTTCTTAAAGCTTTAGCACAATTAAAAATCCAAGTTTTTAATTCATTATTATTGAACTCATTGGTAAGAATGATAACCATTTCATATTTTATTTTAGACACCATAATTTATTATAAAATTTTACATTAGTTTGTAACTTTTATTATGACAACCATCCGTAACTATGTAAACCTTTTCCTAAAAAATTAACGCCTAAATAACAAATCCAAATTACAAAAAATCCTAGACTGCCTAAAATAGCCGTTTTTTTACCTTCCCAGCCTTTTGTAATTCTCGAGTGCAAGTAAGTAGCAAAGACTAACCATGTAATTAAAGCCCAAGTTTCTTTTGGATCCCAACTCCAATAAGAACCCCATGCTTCGTTAGCCCAAACGCCACCAGCAATAATTCCAATAGTTAAAAATGGGAAACCTAAGCCGATTATTCGATAACTCCAATTGTCTAAACTTTGTAATAATTTTAATTTCCCTAATTCAGAAAGTTGGTTTGAAGGAGCAAAAAGTTTGGCTTCGTAATAGTTTATTATTACATTATAGACAGGTAAGGTTGAATCATCTAATACTTTTAAGTTGACATCCTGGTATTTAGAAATAACTAAAAATAAGATACATAATAGTGAGCCAATAATTAAAGTTCCATAACTTAACATCATCATACTAACGTGCATCATTAGCCAGTTTGATTGTAAAGCTGGAACTAATGGACTTGCTTTTTGCATATCAGGCGAAAGCGTCAAATTGGAAAACCCATTAATTAATACAGCAACTGGAATTAAGGTTGCGCCTATTAATTTACTTTTTGTTTTATATTCTAAATATAGATAAATAGTTAATAGAGTCCAAGTTAAAAAGAGTAATGATTCGTATAAATTACTTAATGGAAAATACCCTGCTACAATCCATCTTGAGCATAGAATAAAAAATAATAAAACATTAGCTATAACAGCGCCAATCTTTCCAATTTGAGTTAAATTATTTGTTTTCTTAAAAAACCATAAGCTAATCCAATAAATTATCATGGAAAACAATAAAATTCCAAAAACTATATTAGATGATAAATTTTGAATAGTATCCCAGTCCATTTAATTGTTTTAATAAATTTTTTATGTAAATTATATCGCAATATTTAATTGCTTTTAGTGAAGAATTTTTTTTAAATATTGTAAATTCTTTATTTTACTTCTTTGAAATTAAATATCAAAAAATATTAATGAACAAGAAGCTTGGCTGTTTATCAAATGAATGGGGGGAAATAAAAGGGTAATTTTATATCCCCTTTTATTATTCATTTTAATTAATACGCTAATCCTAAACTCCGTGTCGTTTCCGCACCCAAATAAACTCTTACACTTAGGAAATCAGTTGGACAAGCAGTCTCGCAACGCTTACAACCAACACAATCTTCTACTCGTGGAGAAGATGCGATTTGACCAGATTTACATCCATCCCACGGAACCATTTCTAGTACATCAGTTGGACAGGCACGTACACATTGTGTACATCCAATACATGTGTCATAAATTTTAACTGTATGAGACATAAATTTTATATAATTCCTAATTTTATTAAATACTATATAAGATTATAGCTTATTTATCTAAAATTATCACATAAAATTATTAAGGAATTCACATTATTCTACTTTTCCGTTGTTTTTCAGGAATGAGTAAAAAACAAAGATAGAGAATTTAATTACCACAATAAATTGTGGTAATCGGAAATTATGATTATTATAAATAATAATCATAAAATAGGATAGAAATTAACCATTAATAGCTGGAGCTGTTAATGCAACTGGTAATACTTCATCTGAAGCTAAATCTAATGGGAAGTTATGAGCATTACGTTCATGCATTACTTCCATACCTAAATCAGCACGATTAAGAATATCAGCCCAAGTGTTAATTACACGACCTTGAGAATCTACAACCGATTGGTTGAAGTTAAAACCGTTTAAGTTAAATGCCATAGTTGAAACACCCATAGAAGTGATCCAAATACCAATTACTGGCCATGCAGCTAAGAAGAAATGTAACGCACGAGAGTTATTGAATGAAGCATATTGGAATATTAAACGACCAAAGTAACCATGTGCAGCTACGATGTTATAAGTTTCTTCTTCTTGACCGAATTTGTAACCAGTATTAGTAGACTCATACTCAGTAGATTCACGGATTAAACTAGAAGTTACTAGTGAACCATGCATAGCACTGAATAAAGAACCACCAAATACACCTGCTACACCTAACATATGGAATGGGTGCATTAAAATATTATGTTCAGCTTGGAAAACTAACATAAAGTTAAAAGTACCAGAAATTCCTAATGGCATACCATCTGAGAATGAACCTTGACCAATTGGATATACTACGAATACTGCTGATGCTGCTGCAACTGGTGCAGAGAATGCAACAAAAATCCAAGGACGCATACCTAAACGGTAGCTTAATTCCCATTCACGACCCATCCAACAGCAAACGCCTAGGATGAAATGTAAAACAACTAATTGGTAAGGGCCACCATTATATAACCACTCATCAATTGAAGCTGCTTCCCAAATTGGGTAGAAATGCATACCAATAGCGTTAGAACTTGGAATAACTGCACCACTAATAATATTGTTACCGTATAATAATGAACCAGCAACTGGCTCACGAATACCGTCAATATCTACTGGAGGAGCTGCAATAAATGCAATAATGTAACAAGAAGTAGCTGTTAATAATGTAGGGAACATTAAACAACCAAACCAACCGATATATAAACGGTTTTCAGTACTTGTAATCCATCCACAGAAACGTTCCCATAATGAAACGCTTTCGCCTTTTCTTTCTAAAGTTGCTGTCATAATAACATTTTTATAATTTAAATTCTTCCCAAGTCTTTAACTTGTTAATATCAATTATAAACCAATAGACTAAGAGTTACCAATATTTTTAATTTTAGACTAATCCAAAAAATTCTATCTCAAAATCAAAGACTGCGCGTGTAGTATTCCCACCTACAAAGATATTTTTACGGGATTTAATAACCCAAATTTGAGAATATGTGATGTAACTGACTAATGTACTTAGCATCAAAAAGAAAAAACCTGTATAAATAAAAGGAATACCCGGATCTGTTTTGATTTGTAATCCTGTAGAGCTAATAATTTCAACCAAACTGAATGGTACGTTTGAACTTAAAATTTCGTTCACCTCTAAATTACCTAAAAATTGACCTAATTCATTATAGATCGAACAGTAACCTTGTAAATTGTCGATCAAAATAATAAACCCTTGTTCAAAGTTTAAATTACTAGAAATCCAACTAATCCAAATTTTATTCTGAACATTTCCTAGATTTATTAAAGGATATTGTTTTGGTATCAAATTTCCATTTTGAATGCGTAAAGCAATTAGATTCCAATCTGTTTGATAATAACTAATTCCGTTATAATTTATAGGTGAGTTTACAAAAATAGTTTTTTGGGTAATTTCTGTTCCATCAACATTAAGAATTGATATATTGGAATAAAATTGAGAGACAGCAGTTTGTTTTGTATAAGTTATCCAAAAATCATTGACTCGTGTCAAAATATTTGGTATGAATCTTAGCTGACCATTATTTAATATATTTTGGATATGAAATACTTCAGTTTTTGGGATAATTTCTTCTGCTTTAAAACCATTTAAAGCACCGATAACGGTCCCCGATAAAATTAAAATCATACTTAAATGTACAACAATAGGAGCAATCCGCCCAATCAGACCCTTATAACAATAAAGAGTATTCTTTTGTTGAAAAATCGAATATTTTATTTTTTTTATTTTATATATAATATTGGACAAATTTGTGTTTATAAATTTTGTTGAAAGTTTTAAATTTTCAAATTGTTTTGGTTTTTGTAAGAATTGACACCTACGCGAAATCTTTAACGTTGGGAATTGCTGCAAAAATGTACAAGTTAAAAGACTTACACCA
>Ga0307997_10001334_pt1 | contig 11596 bp, 13 predicted proteins | sample Davwhametageno36_FD_203165 | JGI IMG/M metagenome (GOLD analysis project Ga0307997, IMG submission 203165) | Marine microbial communities from Davis Island wharf, Antarctic Ocean - #36 | ecosystem: Environmental > Aquatic > Marine > Unclassified | place: Antarctic Ocean: Davis Island wharf...
CTCTGTCTCAAGCGAACAGAAGGAGGATCAGATGAACATTCAAACCGCACGCATCCAGGCATGGCTCGCGGAGCTGGCCAGCATCCAAGCGGAGATCGCGATACACGGGATGCCCGCGGCACCCCGGCCCGCTCACAAACGGACCCGCAAGCTCAAGCCGCTCTGGGAAGAGTGAGCGCAAGACGGGGCGGGGCTGCCGCCCCGCTCTCGTCATGTCTCACGCAGACCGATGCGCCATCGCATCCCGAATGCCGCGCGCGCAGCCCTCCGGAAATCCCTGCACGAACCCGATCAGATAGGCGGTGAAGAGCACCCCGAACACTGCGGCGATCCCAAGAACGAGAAGCTGCGCTGGAGATGCGCGGCGATGCAGCGGTAGCTTTACCACGTCGACCTTGGCCTGGTGCGCCTGCTGCAACGTCCGGACCGAAGCGACCAGCTCTTCCACGAGAAGCATGTTCTGACGCGAGATTTCACCAACATCCTCGATAATCTCGGCAGAGGCCGCGACGATCTTTGCTGCTGCCTCACCGTTCAGCCTTACGCTCTCCTCGATGACTCCCGACGGATCCGCCAGATTGCTCAACGCAGAGCTTCGATCATGAAGCTGTAAAAGCCCTCTCTCGATATCGAGGAGTACACTTTCTTCGAAGTTGGGTTTGCCCACGATCACTCCGCGCCCTGTTGTTCTCGCTGTATAACCAGCACCAACCGTAGCCCAAAAGCCGAATACGCGGGCGTCTCCCCGCCATATGGGCGGGGCCACGCTCTATTTCGCTCGGCGCTCCACCGAGCCCCTACGGGTCTCGGCCCTTCGGGTGACGATCCCTGACGTGTCACCAACCCATGTGTATTATCCACCTGCTGCACCCCTAGCATGAGGTCCGGCTCCTGCGGCCTCAAGGATGCGCGGGTTCCCCCAATTTGGCTCACGCAAATCGGCACCCCCACACCCCGCTAATCGCGGCCGCTTCGCGGTCCTGTGACCCGGCATCGCTGCACCTCCTGGCTATGCTGCCAATGATGGCATGAAGGAGATCGTTATGTCGCACCGCCTCTTCGCTCAGATCGCGTTCGAGCGCGCCTTGGGCAACGCCGCAATCAAGGCGCTCAAGGACGCCCTCGCCGAGAAGGTCAGCTTCGCCGCCCAGACCGACTGGCCGAAGGTTGCCCCGTTCTCCGCGCAGTACGACGTCCATGCGCTCTCGGCCGAGCTGGATCAGATCGTCGCCGACCGTATCTGCGACGTCCTCGATGGTCCCGGGCTTCAGGTCATTGAGCGCGGCGAGCTGTTCTTCGAGCCGGAGATCGTCGCCCTGGCGAAAGCCGCCAAGGCAAAGCGTGACGACCCGGGCTGAACCAGGATCGGGGGTGGCCTCCGGGCCGCCCCCAAACCTCGACGGCCTGCCACCAATCGGCGTAGCCGCGGGCATCGAGCCCGCGGCTACGCCTATGTGCCGGCAAGGCCGGCAGATCGGCGTTGCCGATCGTCCAAGCGGCACTGTCGGGGGTATTTTTCTCTCTATTGAATGTGGAAGTCTGGCATGGGTGCGCGCTGGCTATAAAGGATGAGCGGTTCCCCTAATTTGCTGCGCAAATCGGCTCCCCCACTCCCCGCTTCGCGGCCGCTCCGCGGTCCTTGACAGCCAACGCCGGAGCCCATGCCGTTTTTGCCACTCCAATCAACGAGAAGGAGAACCGCATGCACATCACATTGTTCAAGGCTCTGAAGTCCGTTAGTGTATCGGACGATCAGGCGACCGAGGTTGTAGAGGCATTTGAGGAGTATCTGGCGGTGAAGATCAAGGAAGCGAACGCAGGGCTGGAAGCGCAGATGAAGGGCCTCGAAGCCCAGCAGAAGGCGCAGACCTGGCTCATAGGGACGCTCGGTTCCGTGATCGCGATCGGGGTGCTGCTCTCGGCACTGTCACCGATCATCACCAAGATGATCCACTGAAGCAAAGGGAGGGGCTTCGGCCTCTCCCTTTTTTTGTCTCGCTCTGCTCCGACCTAGCGGGCGACCGGGATTTCGGCCAAGCGGGTCGTCCATGCCGGACTTTTCTGGCTCCGCTTCGTATCGAACGCGCGCGCCGAACCCCTGCGCTGCGATCCCGACGGTCCCACGCCCGAACCGATCGTTGAGCCCGTCGCCTCGATGATATCGGCTATGTCTGGTGTGGCGAGACACAGCTGGGACCGATCACTGTGTCCGTCGGTCTCGCCTGCGCGCCGGCGACACCGACTGGCAAAGCCTGCTGCAGACCGCTGATGCCGCTTTGCTCCGTGCCAAAAGGCAGGCCGCAACCAGGTAATCACCGCGACTGAACGCAGGAGCGCCTAGGTGTTTAGTCCCGGCATCTGGTGGATCGGATTGACGATGAACCTATCCGGCTCTGACGTCCAGATTTTGGCGATGTATTCGTAGGGTGTGAGTCCGCTGAGCGTCTTGAGCCGGCGGGCAAAGTTATAGGCAGCCATGAAGTCAGCGAGGTGCGTCCGTAGCTGGTCATGGCTCTCGTAGTGGAAGCGTTTGACGGTCGCCTCCTTGATGGTGCGGTTCATCCGCTCGACCTGACCATTGGTCCAAGGGTGGTTCGGCTTGGTCAACCGGTGCTCGATGTCGTTCGCTTCGCAGATCATATCGAAGCGCATCTGACGCGACCAGGCGGTGTTACGGTTGCGCGGCTGGTCGGCGAACTGGATGCCATTGTCGGTCAGGATCGTGTGGATACGGTAAGGTACAGCTTTTAGCAGGTGTTCCAGGAACTCCCACGCCGTTCGCCGATCAGCCTTGTCGACCAACTGGGTGACGGCGAACTTGCTGGTGCGGTCGATGCCAACGAACAGGTAGAGCTTGCCTTCGGCGGTCTGCACCTCTGCAATATCCACGTGGAAGAAGCCGATCGGGTAGCGCTTGAAGCGCTGTCGCTTCGGCTTGTCCCCCTCGATGTCCGGCAGACGGGATATGCCATGACGCTGGAGGCAGCGGTGCAGCGCTGAGCGCGTCAGCTGCGGGATCGAGGGCTGCAACGCGTAGAGGCAATCGTCGAGCGGCAGTAATGTGTGACGCCGGAACGCGACGACGGCCGCCTCCTCAGCTTGGGTCAGGGTCGTTGAATGAGGGGCCTTCGGCCCGGTCTTTTGATCCTCGACCGTCGCCCGCTTACGCCACTTCGCTACCGTCTTAGGGTTGATCCCAAGCTCTCGGCTCAGCGCCGAGAGCGAAGCTTGCGATCGCTGTATTGCTGCTCTGACGGCGTGCGTGGTCGTGGCGCTCCCGTGACGTACCTGTCCCATACGGCTTCCTTCCATTCTAACGAAAGGATCGCACCATCAAACCGTGGGATCAAACACCTAACGTGATATGAGCTGCTGACGGTCCAATGGATATCTCATCGCGCTATATACCGGCAGCAGAGAGGTCGTGCTTCTCACAAAATATGGCTTCATGGTGTAAAAACTAGGCAGAGTTCTACGCCTGTTCCGTTGCCTGGCATTACACGTAAAACTTAAAGGGTTGCCGCTCTTCCCCTTTGGCAGATCCCATCGTCAGCACATCTCCAACCATTCGGGCGAAACGAACGGTAACTGGGAGGCCATCGTTGAAATTGCAGGAGTTATAGTTGATTTTGGTAAGCCCCATGATGTCTTGCAGCACTGATAGGATCTCGGGCTGCTTATCTTTGCTCCGCATCACGGTGATGTGAAGAGGGTTAGGCGTCTCCGGGCCGATATAGGTGTCTAGCTGAGGGACATAACCGTTCGTCCAGAGATAGGCGGTACGGTGATCAAGCAGCAGTGCCGTCCCACGCAAAACGGGATAGTCCCCGTCCCGGAATAGCTTTGTGTCTCCGGTAGTCATGCGGATGCGAACCCCGATTACGTTGGTCTCTGGCGGCGCAGCGTCGACGAATGCCTGCCATTCCTCATCATTGAAGTAGGTTTGGCCGTGAATGAATAATTCGCGAGGCGGAGCTCCGTGGGTCGCCGTGTAGGTATCAAGCACCATCGTTAGCAGCCGCTTTGCAGCGTCACGTTTGAGATGGAATTCGTAGTCGCCGGTCTTCCAAGGCCCGTTGGCGCCCCGAAACACTACCCCGTCGCCTTCATTGAGGAACATCTGGGCAGCGCAGCAAGAGTGCCCCTGGGGATCGTTAGGCAAGCTTTTGTAGACCATGCCTATGTAGCAGACCCCTGGCCGTACCGACGCCAGCCGCCATGGCGGTGTTGGTTGCGACTTGTAATAAAGCCCGGTGGCGAGGTTCCATGCGATCGTAGCCGCGTCTTGGGTCTTGCGTAGTGGATATCCGGCGCTGTTGAGAAAGGCTTCCGGTGCAATCGTCGTCTCGCGGATGAGCTGCGTAGGTGCAATCTTGAGAAACTCTGCCTTGATCCGTCGGTGGAAGTCCGGAACGTCTTCGAATATGTTCTCGTTGGTCTGATCGATCACGCCGGCAGCGGCCAGCAACGGCAGGCTAACCTTCAGCTTTTGCCTCTTGGAGAACGTCCCTTTCTCCATCTTTAAACCCATTCGTTTAGAGCCTGGACGGCACCGGTCATATACGATCTCGGGCACCACCAGCATCCAGACGTCGACGCTGCTTTCCTCATTACGAAGGTGCTTGTTGACCCGGTCGATGTAAAGGTGGGCAACTTTCTCGACGGCCTCGTTTAGGTTCTCGATGCGCGTGGCGCGATCAATCTCTTCGATGGTTATGGCGAGCGTTCTTACGTCATCGGGGTCGAAGGTGACGCCGAAGGCCTCGTCGATGCCGGGGAAGTTTGCGAGATGCAGACGGTCTGCTTTCTCGCCCTTGCCGGGTGGTGGAACGCTTACGACCGACTTCAGTTTGTAGGCCCAGGCACGGAAGTGAGCGATGCCTTCGCGGGTGCCGACTACCCCGATCCGGATATCGCGGATCTTCTTAGGTTTGGCGTGTGGCCCGTAAAGGAATAGCCCGTCTTTTGGGTGCGGGCTGCGCTGGCCAGCGGCGAACTCTAGTTCGGGTTCGTGGATATGCTCAACGCGCAGCGATACTTCCGGGAGCCTCATGCCTCTACCTCTTCCTCGGTTTCTGGACGGCCAAGCGTGCTCGGATCCGCTTCCTCGTCGTCGGCATCGAGGATGTCAGGCAGGGCCGTACTGACCGGGGAGGAAAAGAGGATAGGTGTCGCCTCCATAATGACCGCCGACGAGGCTGAGAGGGGAAGACGGATAAACGCCGACTCCCCCGACAGAAGCTCTAGGAACGCGAGCATGCGGCCATGCCATTGCTTGTTACGCCAGCCTTTGCAGACGCTACGCCGTAGCCGGTGCATCTTTTTGGCATCATCGATCGCGAGGCCAGACGGGGTTCCATTGTCTGCCGCAAAGAGCACCCTCGACTTGAGCTTGAAGTGCCAAAAAGGCCAGAAGGTGGGGAGCGCGGTGACCCCAAACTGCCAGATGTGTCCTTTTGCTGCGTTACGCAGCATTGAAGATCGTCGGGTCCCTTGACGGCCCCAAGGTATACGCTGGCCTGTCGCGGCCAGATCGGGGGAAGCGTGGAATCCGATGCTACCGGAGTAGCGGTATTCGAGCAGGCCACGTTCGCGACAGAACGCAAACCAAGCTTCTTTGAACATTGTGTTGACGATATTGGACGCTGGTTGGCGAAGCAGGCCTAAGCGTCGTGAGCCTTGCTCAACGAACTGCACGATCGGAACTGAACACGTCACGCGGAACCGCCCCATTCCTCCGAATGCCTCTGCGATTTCGGCTTCGCTTGCAAACGATAGAAAACCGGCACCATGCAGAGCGGCAGGGAAAGGGAATGCTGCCACTGCCCGTTTTAGCGTTGCCTGATCCACGACGCCGCTGCTTTCGTAATAGTGAATGTCATCGGGCGCTTCGACAACGCGTAGCCAGTTAGAGGTAAGGCGCTCGGGTTCGTTAATGAGCGGGATGGCACCGCGACGTCTGAAAATCTCCCAATTGGGGTCGATTGTTCTCTCGTCTGAACGCGGGACCTTCTGCCGCTTGAGGGCGTCGAGCAGCAGGGCCAGCCCCTCCCCCCAACCGCGTACGAAGTCCACAGGAACGGCATCCCCGAGGCCTTTGACCTTACGGAAGCTTTCGAGGCGTAGTGGGACGATAAATCGCTTGTCGCCGCGCTCCTGGGCGACGTCCAATGCGATTTCCAGATCGTCGAGAACATGAGGATCTTCCAGCGTCGCATTCTTGCAAACCAGAAGCACCTTTGCGGCGCGATACTGCAAGGCGGCGTTGATCTCCCGTCGCCAGCGATCGCCAGGCTGCAAGGTAAGGATATCGGCAAAGACGCGGTATCCCTCCGCTTCGAGTTTGGGCGCCAGCCATAGGGCAAATTCATCATCAATTGGGCTCGCTTTGAGCAAGAAGATGACGTCGTGCTGGGCCGGCGCGTCATCGGGCTTGGCGGACGCCGATGGCGGTGTCGGCAGAAGCCGTGCTAGCACCGAGGGGAGCCCAGGTTTGGCTAATGCCTTTTTGACGGCATCCGTAACCACCGTCTCCAGCATTGTAGTCGAACCCGACCAGAGCTTGCTATGCGCACGCTCTACCTCGGGAAACTCGCGCAAAAGGGCGGCGAGATCGTCTGCACCGAAGATGTCGCCAGGCGAGATCAGCGTTGGCCCGATAATAGTTGCCAAACTGGTCTTATTGCTTGGAGTGAGCGGCACAGAGGTCGCGAGGATATAGCGCTTTGCCTGCAAGCGGTCGATTGATGGCCGCTCTTTGGTCATCGTTGTCTTAAGAGCTGAGAACGGTGAGCGCTGGTAATGCTTGACCTGAAGAATGATCGCTCCGCTTTCCGTCACGTACCGACCATCAATTCCGCCGTCGGGCCCTTCAGTGAACGCTTCGAGACGAACACCGATGGCACAACCGATCAGGTCACGGGCTAAGCTTTCAAAATCGGTGTGAGATAGCTTAGAAAAATCATAATCCATGGGGCATGGAAGACGGTGTTTTCCGCCATCGTCAAGCTTTGACCATAGGATTGCAATGCAACACGGTCGTCCTGGACGAACGCTGCGTTATAGGAACCCCTCGCCGGCGTGTTCGCGAAACCGCTCGTGATCGCGGACATATTCAGCCACCATGTCGATTGAAGCATGTCGGCTGTGTTCGCGCATCTTAAACAGATTGGCGTTTTGCCGCCCTGCTTCAGTGAGGAACCCGGCCCTTAGTGAGTGGCCTGAAAATGACCCAGAGGCGTAGCCTGCTTTGTGCGCGGCAGCTTTCACCACCAACGCCACACCTTGTGCGCTCATAGGTCCCGCAGCCAGCCGCCCCTGTGGTGTCAGCCTGCGGAAGACTGGCCCCTCTACGATCCCGGCTTTATCCAACCATGCGCGATAGTGGCGAACTGGCTCGAGCCGACGACCATCCGGAATGGCGACGCTGTGCCCCCTGCCCTCCTGGTCAGTCTTCGATGTTGGCACCCGCACCAGCAAGCCTCGCGTATCATCAGACACACGCCCAACCGTGATCGCTACCAGCTCGGAGCGGCGAAAGGCACCGGCCATTCCAATCGCCAATAGCGCCCGGTCACGGTATGAGCGCAAATCCTCGCCATCGATCGTGCGCAGCATATCGCGCAGCACGTCGCCGTCGGCAGGACGTTTCTTGGCGGCTGGATCGTCACGCTTGTCACGGCGAATAGCGCGCATCGCTCTATCCAGCCGTGCCGCGTCAGGCTGGTGGGTTGGCGGATCGACGCCGGCCGCGCGATGCGCGAAAACGATGGCGGCGAGGCGTCGGCCGATCGTCGAACGCCCAAGCGGTCGGGCCGTGGGCTCCCGCCCTCCCCGCCCCCACTGCGGCGCTTGTGGTACGAACCCGGTTTCGGCGAGCAAGGTTAGAAAAGCCGCGACGATCGCCGGCGTCGCCGGCAGCGGTCGGTAGCCGCTTTCCGCACACCAGGCACAAAAGAGCCGCCAATCCGACTGGTAGGCGCGCAACGTCGCTTCGGAAGAGGCGCGGGCGACATAGCCGTCGACACGTTCGCGATCATCGGGCGCAAGCTCGGGCAGATAGGTGGCGAGTGCATCGACGCGGTCGGTGATGACAAGCTGGCCGGCCATGATCGTCTGGAGATCGTCATCGGCTGCCATGGTTGCTGTGCTCGCTTAGGAAACGGGTCATGATCGGTCTCAACCACCCGAATTCGACTAACGGATCTCCGTTTTTCCCGCCATCCTCTTTCTAGCGAGAATTACAATTATCGCTAGAATGGCTTCCCAACTTACGCCTATTTTGCCGCTCTTGACGATTATCCGGATTACCCCTATTTACTGGATCATCGGGCCCCGAAGGGTTCGTGTGCTCCGAAAACATGAAACCGCATAAACTCGCAAACGCAGCAGATCCTGAACCATCCGATCCGAACGACACGCAAATATCGAAACGCTCGAAACCGATCACGCATCAGATCCTGAAACCGATCCTTCTACTGACCCAGAAACCGCATTGGAGCATCAGCTCATGGCGAAAAGCATGGAAGTCGTACCCTCGGGCGAACTGCAGAAGCAGTTCGGCCGCTACTCCGATGAGGCGATGATTCGCCCGGTGGGAGTTAGCCGGAACGGCCGCGTGCGCTTCGTCATGGTTCCCGTCGATGAATATGAGCGCCTGCGCCGTCGTGAGCGTGTCGCAGGTCGCGTGGAGGATCTTGATGACGAAACCCTCGAAGCCATCCGTGCCGTTGAACCAGGGCGCGGGTCTGAAGCGGCCGAAGAAAGGCTCAACGCTTCCTGAGCCTGGCGAGGTTCTGAACCACAGCTACCTGTGGGAATACGAGTTCGCCAACGGTCGTGATGAAGGTGTCAAGGATCGGCCGGTTGCTGTCGTGTTGGTGACGCAAGCGAAGGACGGAATCGATCAGGTTTACGTCGTGCCCATGACCACCAAGCCCCCTGCCCGCGATCAGCTGGCCATCGAAGCGCCGGACGCTATCCGGCGTGACCTCGGACTGTCGGGCGATCGGTCGTGGATTGTCATTACTGAATGGAACCGCTTCTCCTGGCCGGGTTACGACATCCGGCCTGTTCCTAGTCGGGAGCCATCAGTCAGCTATGGCTATTTGCCTGCGAGCTTTTTCCGGCGCGTCCGTGACGCGATCGTCGCGGCCGGGATTGGCCGACCGGTTGATCGGGACGATTGACGCAAGAGGTGCACCGCTGTTTTCGCTTGTATTCGCCGTCTCCAAGTGTCGGCAGGCGCCCCCCTCCCTCCCTGAACGACACGGTCGCCGGGACTGCAAACCATAGGCGCGACCTCCGCCTCTCGTAGGTTCGGCTTTGATTTTCGTAATGGATCGGTTTCGGACAGGTCAACCGATTGCCTGAAAAGTCGGGATTTTCGTGTCCGAAAGTCCTGTCCGGAAGTGACCGTAACCAACTCCCCCTAAAGATGTCCGAAACCAAACATCTCTTGTGACTTTCGGACAAACTGGAGTTATGTCCGAAAGTAGAATTGCCTCGGGAGTTTCGGACAAATGCTGATCGGCTATGCTCGCGTATCAACGCATGACCCGCAGCCTTGCTCCCCAGATCGAGGCGCTCGAACACGCCGGCTGCACCAAGATCTTCACTGACGAAGGTATCAGCGGCGCGGCTGTCTTCAAGCCGAAATTGGTCGAGGCCCTCGCCTATGCCCGCCCTGGCGAAGACACCCTCGTCGTCTGGAAGCTCGACCGACTGAGCCGGTCGACGCACGACCTGATCGAAACCGTCGAAGCGATGAAAGCCCAAGGCATCGGTCTGCGATCGATCAAGGAATCCGTGATCGATACAACCACCGCTGCGGGAAACCTGATCTATCAGATCTTCGGAGCTTTCGCCGAATTTGAGCGGGGCACAAACCATGAGCGGACGATGGCCGGCATCGCTGCCGCCAAGCGCGCGGGTACACGTTTCGGCCGACCGCCCAGTATCAACGATGCACAGTGGGCGAAGGCCAAGGAGTATCTGGAAGCCGCCCCCCCCCGCACGGATTAATGACATCGCCATTTTAATTGGCGTCAGCCGGCAAGCAATCTACCGGCGCCTCGAGCGTGACAAGGCCCAGCAGCATCCCGGTGAACATGCTCACGCTATGAACATGCTCACGCAATGAACATGCTCACGCAATGAACATGCTCACGAGAAGAACATGTTCACACGGTGACCATGCTCGCACAGTGAACATGTAACGCGAGTCAAACACGCACCCAAGGTGAGCGTGTTGGCAATGCGGTACAAGCGACAAAAGTGAGCAAGCGCCGCATGCGAGACAGGCGGCGCCTGTAACGCTTGTAAAACATGCGGAAGGTGTGTAGCATGCGGAACAACGCGTACATGTGCATCTGTCGCCAGCGCAAACCATCGGAGCCATTATGCCCGTAATCACCATGCTATCCCCAAAGGGCGGTGTCGGAAAAACGACGACAGCCCTGATCCTGGCAACAGAGATCGCCGCGCAGGGATCGAGCGTCGTTATGATCGATGCCGACCCGAATTTTCCGCTTGCCCGATGGGCGAAGAAGGATGGAAAGCCCGACAATATCGAGGTGATTCCCGAGATCGATGAAGACGAGATAATCGGTACAATCGACGCAGCTCGGAGGCGGGCGGACTTCGTGATCGTAGATCTGGAGGGCAAGGCAAGCGCACGCGCGACCAGTGCGCTCCTGATGTCCAATCTCGCGCTCATTCCCATCCAGGGATCGGAATTAGACGCCGTGGAGGCAGCGCGGGCGTTTAAGGTTGTTCGCAACGCCGGGACTGCCCGCGAGCGCCCGTTGCCGTTTGCAGCGGTCCTTACGAGGGCGCCTGCTTCGCTTCGGCTTTGGACACGCGACCTGAAAGCAGTCGTCGCGAATCTAAAAGAAGCCGGCATCCCTATGATCCCAACCGCCCTCGCTGAACGCGGTGCATTCCGCGGCCTCTTCAGCATAGGCGGTACGCTTGCTGAGATGACAAACGCGGACGTGGGTTCGCTAGATAGCGCACGAATTAATGCAGCCGCTTTCCGCGATGACGTCCTGGCGCTGCTCGAGGAAGGGGCTGTCGCATGACCGATAAGGCCACACCGGGTTCACGTCGATCCATCGCCAGCTTCGCGGCCGATGACGACATTCCAATCCCGACGCCCGAGCAAATCGTGGCCGCGAAGGCGGGAGGGGAGGGGCTTGGCTTCCGCTCAGAGAAAATGACGTCACCAACGCGGGCCCGGCCTACGCCGAAGCCAAGACAGGCGACGTTTACCGACGCGATTCACGTTCGTGCACGCCCGGAGGATAGACAAAGGTTCGAGGATTTCGCGTACCGGCAGCGTCTCTCAAAGGGTGATGCGATGACCCGGCTTCTCGACTTCGCCGAGAAGGAAGAAGAGCGCCTGGCGGCCTCGAGCGGCAAGTAGAAACGCGACGGCGCGCGACGATGAACACTGAACGACGCGCCCAAGCAGGTTCAGTGAACCGCACGCGGCCACCGGGAACGTTCGGCAAGAGCTGAGCTGCTGCGCGGCGATGAAGGTGAGACAGCAGCGTCAATCAAGATGAGACTCCGTTTGGGGCTGTCGGCGTAGGGC
>Ga0307997_10001343_pt1 | contig 11572 bp, 8 predicted proteins | sample Davwhametageno36_FD_203165 | JGI IMG/M metagenome (GOLD analysis project Ga0307997, IMG submission 203165) | Marine microbial communities from Davis Island wharf, Antarctic Ocean - #36 | ecosystem: Environmental > Aquatic > Marine > Unclassified | place: Antarctic Ocean: Davis Island wharf...
ACTGATATTAAACACCACCTGACGGTTGAAATCTTGATGGGTTATTCCGCAGGTTCATTGCCTGAAGCCTTCAACCTTATGGTTGCGACGCACATTTCCCTTTGTGACGCATGCCGCGCTCAATTGGGGGCTTGTGACGCTGTCGGGGGGGCATTGATGGAGCGATCGAAAACACCATCTGCCGAAATGGATGAAGGCAGCCTTGCTGCGACAATGTCGATGATTGCAGTCGGTCCGGCTGACAGTATTTCGGCACCCTCCAAAACGACTGGCGTGCTACCGACCCCACTCCAAAATTACGTTGGGGGCGATTTGGCGGCGATCAAATGGCGTCCCATTGGGATGGGTGTCAAACAGGCGATCTTGCCCACCTCCAAGCAAGCAAGCGCCCGACTTTTGTTTATCCCCGCTGGATCTGCAATGCCAGATCATGGACACCACGGCATGGAACTGACGATGGTTTTGCAGGGTGCATTTCAGGATGAAGACGACTATTTTGCGCGTGGTGATGTCGAAGTTGCCGGCAGTGATCTTGAGCATACGCCAGTTGCGGACATTCACGAAGATTGTATTTGCCTCGCAGTTACGGATGCCCCACTGAAATTCAAAGGGCTGTTGCCACGGATCATGCAGAACTTCATCCGCATCTAAAATAAAAGCAAATACAGGGTGAGATTTATTTACTCTGTATTTTATTCACCTCTATTTTGAAAAACGCCCGTTTTCCATCAGCAGGCTTTTGAAAGAGTTGCTAAGCTACAATCATGCTTTTCAATCTCCCTGACGACGACACCCTTTACACCGCTTTGCTGAACCGTGATCCCACTTTTGATGGGCACGCATTCGTTGGCGTTCGTTCAACTGGCGTTTTCTGCAGGCTCACGTGCCCTGCTCGAAAACCAAAACGCGAAAACTGCACCTTTTACACCACACCAACAGCCAGCATTGATGCAGGGTTTCGCCCCTGCAAACGATGCCATCCGATGCATTCCATGATACCTGATGACCCAGCAGTTCGTGATTTGCTGACAAGGTTGGACAAAGACCCAACACATCGCTGGTCAGAAATCCAAGTTAGCAGTCTTGGGTATGACCCATCAACAATCCGGCGCGCCTTCAAACGTACGTTTGGGACCACATTCCTTGATCTCGCGCGGGCACGGCGATTGCAGGCTGGCTTCACCACCCTCGCAAGCGGGGGACAGGTCATTGATGCACAGCTTGAAGCAAGGTTTGAAAGTGCATCGGCTTTTCGGACAGCTTTTGCTAAGATGGTTGGCATCAAGCTCAGTGCCTTTTCAGATGACGCGCTGCTACGTGCCGATTGGTTTCAAACAGACTTGGGACCGATGATAGCCGTCGCCGATAACACGCACCTGCATTTGCTGGAGTTCGCAGATCGCAAAGCACTGCCTGCAGAATTGACCAGACTTCAAAAGGCAGCTGGTGGAATTGGATTAGGCAGCACAGCACCGCTTGAGCAAGCAAAGACTGAATTGCAGGCATATTTTGCGGGTAAGTGTCCGTCCTTCCAAACGCCATTGGCTTTACATGGCACCCCATTCACCAAATCCGTTTGGCACACTTTGCAACGAATTCCAGCGGGACATATCCAAACCTATGCTGCACTGGCAAAGCAGATGAACCAGCCCACAGCAACACGCGCAGTGGCACGTGCAAATGGTGCCAACCAGATTGCCATTCTCATCCCCTGTCACCGCATCATCGGAGCAGACGGAAACTTAACTGGGTATGGCGGTGGCCTTTGGCGCAAACGTAAATTGATCGATCTTGAAAGGCAGTACAGATGAGCAATGATTTCAAATCCCTTCACATCTCAGGTGACCCCCTAGTTCTTTATAATATTTGGGACGCTGGAAGCGCGGTTGCAGTTGCTGGAACCAAACCCGCAGCCATTGCAACAGGCAGTTGGGCTATGGCCCCGCGCACAAGGGTATGACGACGGCGAAGAAATGCCCTTTTCGCGCTTCACTGATACTGTTGAACAGATTGTCAAAGCCGTGGACTTACCCGTTACGGTCGATTTTGAAACAGGGTTCGCTGACGACCTCACAATCTTACGTAAAAACATAGATAGCTTGCTTAAGTTAGGCATTGTTGGGATTAACTTTGAAGACCGCATCATAGGTGGATCAGGGTTGCGCGACATAGACACGCAATGCGAACGGATCGAAGTTTTGCGTTCTGCAAGCGACAATCTTTTCATCAATGCGCGGTGCGATCTGATGTTCGATGGCTCAAATCCAGAGACCCATGGCACCCTTATAGATGCACTTATTGAGCGGGCAAAAGCATATGAAGATGTTGGGGCTGATGGATTGTTTGTACCGGGCCTTGCCACACCTGAATTCATCAAAACCGTATGTGAGCGCAGCCCTCTACCCGTCAATATAATGCGGATGAGAAGTACACCAATCGAAGATCTTGCGACCCTTGGTGTTGCCCGGATCAGCCACGGACCAAGCCCCTACATCAGCTTGATGAAAACCCTGTCCAAACAAGCCAGTGAGGTCTAAATTTCAGGCTTTGCCAGCGGAACAACATTCCCCTGTTCCTCTGGCGTAAGCTCTTCAAAATCGAAATTGTCTAACCGCGCAGCGCGTTTTCCAGCACGTTCTGCCGCAGTGCTGATACCGTCCAAGTCTTTGCGTGCCTGCCCAAAGTGAGTGTTCAATTTGTCCACCCGATCGACAACCAATTCGACATCACGGTGCAGGTTTTTCAAAGTTGCGCGAATGGCCCCCGCCTGCTCGCGCATCCGTGCATCCTTTAGGATTGCACGCATCGTGTTCAACGTCGCCATACAGGTCGTGGGTGACACAATCCAAACGCGGCGGTCAAAACCTTCACGCACCAGCTCTGGGAAATTCGCATGAAGCTCTGCATAGACCGCTTCGGATGGTAGGAACATCAAGGCACCGTCTGCGGTTTCGCCCTCAATTATATACTTTTCACTGATGTCCCTTATATGTTTCTTAACTGAAACTCGCATCGCTCTGCCCGCTTCAGTCACCTCCCAATCGGTCTTGGCACGGCGCAGGGCCTCGTAAGCTTCCAACGGAAATTTACTGTCGATGACAATTGGACCAGGGGGGTTCGGCAATGCGATCAGGCAATCCGCACGTTTCCCGTTACTAAGGGTAGCTTGCAGCTTGAAACTGTCCTTGGGCAAAGCCTTGCCCACGATATCCGTCAATTGGATTTCCCCAAACGCACCACGGGTTTGTTTGTTGCTAAGGATATCTTGCAAAGACAAAACATCCCCCGATAGTTTCGTGATATTGTCCTGCGCTTTGTCTATTGATGCCAGCCGTTCCTGCAACTGGGTCAAACTGACTGTGGTCTGTTTTGATGACCCGTTTAGCGTTTCCTTCATCCGCTCCTGCATCTCAGCCATAGAGTGTTGCGAGCGCATTGCATTCTCGGCCAAACGGTCCTGCATTTGTTGTTGAACAGCAGCCAGTCGGACTTCCATCGTGTGGTTGATTTGGGCCTGTGCATTCACTTGGGTGTCCGACACGGTTTGCAATCCGCCCTGCAGCTGGGCCTGCCCCAAACTTAGTTGCTGTACGTTGTGTCCCAGCACATTCATGTTTTGCGACAACAGATTACTGGCGTCTGCAGACCGACGGGCCGCACGGGCCGAAGCGATCAATAAAAAGACCACGATCAGGACAAGAGCCACAGCAACAACCGCCAATCCTAAGCCCAACGCATTCAGCGTGACGACAACACCACCAACTTCAATCACGTGCGCCCAAACAATCGCTCGATGTCTGCCAGCTTTAGTTCAACATAAGTAGGGCGCCCGTGGTTACACTGGCCCGAATGCGGGGTTGCTTCCATTTCGCGCAATAACGCGTTCATCTCTTCAGCCCGCATCCATCGACCAGATCGAATTGATCCATGACAGGCCACGCGACTAAGGATTGCTTCGACCTTGGCTTGTACCATGTTCGAGCTGCCCTGATCTGCCAGCTCATCCAGGATATCAAGGATCATAGCGCGTGCATTCACTTCGCCTAAAATCGCTGGAGTTTCACGCACTGCAATTGCACCACCACCAAAGGGTTCAATACCTAAACCAAAGCGGGAAAGTTCATCCGCGACTTCAAGCAAGCGGGCGCAATCCCCCTCGGACAGTTCCACTATCTCTGGGATCAACAAGGCCTGCGCTGCAACGCCATTCGCCGCCATCTGGTTCTTGAGCTTCTCATAAACCAATCGTTCATGCGCCGCATGTTGGTCTACTATCACCATCCCCGTTGCTGTCTGCGCAATGATGTAATTCTCGTGCACTTGACCGCGTGCCGTGCCCAACGGCAAATCATCAGCTGGGGTGTCATCTACATGTTCTGGTTCGACCACCTGTCCGCTATAGGCCTGCTTCATCTCAGCAAAGCCCGGCGCTTGCGATTGATACGAGGCCGTTCGCGTCCCCATAGAAGGACGATCCATTTGATACACACGCGCCGCGCCTGTTGGTTCCGGCGTCATAGCACCCAAAGTCGCGCCAGCCACAGTGGTAGACGCGCGGTGCCCTGCTTCGGCAAGCGCATGACGCAAGGCCGATACAATCAGTCCACGCGCCAAACCAGGATCACGAAAGCGAACTTCGGATTTTGCTGGATGCACGTTAACGTCCACAAGTGTTGGGTCACAATCCAGGAACAGCGCAGCCGCCGGATGGCGGTCACGGCTAAGGAAATCAAGATACGCACCGCGCAACGCACCAACCAGTAGTTTGTCCCGAACAGGTCGTCCGTTGACGAACAGATACTGCTGTACCGCTGACCCGCGGGAATATGTTGGCAGCGCAGCGTAACCCGTCAAATGCAAACCTTCACGCAGCGCATCAATCTTAAGAGAATTATCCGCAAATTCGCGGCCCAACACCGTCGCCAATCGACCATGCAAGGCATCAAACATATCGCCATTTTCGGCTTCGGCCCGAAACGTGGTGCGAGGGGCATCGCCACTTACATCGCGCAACTCGAACCGCACAAAAGGTTCTGCCATCGCAAGCCGTTTTATGATGTCATTGATCGCCGTGGTTTCAGCGCGGTCTGTGCGCAAAAATTTTAGACGCGCAGGTGTCGCATAAAACACATCACGCAAAGTGATCACCGTACCGCTGTTCAGTGCGGCAGGACGGACTTGGCCCATATCGCCGCCCTCAACATTGATCTCGAACGCTTCACTACCTTTAACACGAGACGTGATGTTCAAACGTCCAACAGCACCCAGCGAGGGCAGAGCCTCACCTCGAAATCCGAAGGTATGGATGTTTAGCAAGTCAGAGCCGTCAATCTTGGACGTCGCATGTCGTGACAAAGCCAATGCCAGCTCGTCACCAGCAATACCACAGCCATCATCTGTCACGCGGATCAGCGTTTTGCCACCATCCGCTACATCAATCGAAATACGGCGTGCGCCCGCATCTATTGCGTTTTCCACCAGTTCTTTGACGGCAGATGCGGGGCGTTCAACGACTTCACCCGCAGCAATCCGATTGATTGCGGAATCGTCTAACTGACGAATGACAGGCGGCGTGTCGTGCATATTGGGTGTGTCGATAACCATAGCGCTACACCTAGCATCAAATCGGTCGATTCTGCTAGCATACAACTCTGCCCGAAAACCGCTTTCTCCATTCAAACCGATATTTGGGTAATGGAAGGACTAGGCCCTTTAAACCGACCCCAAACCTGCATCCAAAGCGCCCAAAACATGATCTACTTCGCCTTCTGTAATGATAAGCGGTGGCGACATCAGAATATTATTGCCACCCAAACGCACCATGACACCGGCATCGTAAACGGCCTTATGGATCTGTTTCATCACGACAGTGTCCATTGGCGTTTTGTTGGCTGCGTCAGACACAATCTCAACCCCTGCCATTAATCCATGACCACCGCGAACATCACCAATGATGTCATACTTTTCCATCAGCGCCAGACAGCCATTAAACAATTGTGTTCCACGCGCCGCGGCATTGGCTTTGGTATCTAGACGCAATGTTTCACTTAGGCAGGCCGTCACCGCGGCCGCCCCAACAGGGTGCGCTGAATAGGTGTAACCGTGGAAAATCGCGGCTTCTTCACCGCCCTTCTCAAACACCTCTGCGACACCATCGCTCATTAGCGCAGCGCCAACGGGGAAATATCCCGATGTGATCCCTTTGGCGCAACACATCATATCAGGTTTTACACCCCAATGACGGCTGCCCGACCAACTGCCTAAACGACCAAAACCTGTGATCACCTCATCGGCAATCATCAAAATCCCGTGGCGGTCACAAATATCGCGCATAAGCGGCATGAAGGTTTCGTTCGGAACGATCACTCCACCTGCACCCTGCACTGGCTCCATTATGAAGGCAGCGATGCTGCCGGCACCTTGGAACACAATTTCGTCCTCCATCGCAGCGGCAATGTTTTGGGCCAATATGGCGGCGTTTGTTTCGTTAAACGGGTTGCGATAAGTGTAGGGGCTGGGCATGTGGAAACAGCCCGGCAAAAGCGGTTCGTAATTGATGCGGAAACGATTGTTGCCATTGACCGACGCACCACCAAAATGGGTGCCATGATAGCCTTTTTTGAGGCTCAGGAATTTCGTGCGGTTCGGCTCGCCTTTGATCCGATGATACTGACGGGCAAGGCGCAAACACGTCTCAACTGAGTCAGAGCCACCAGATGTAAAAAACACACGCGCCATGCCATCTTCGGCAAAGAATTCGCGCACAGCATATGACGCTCTGATCGCCGAAGGGTTGGACGTACCAGCAAAGGCCGAATAATATGGCAAGTCGTATAACTGTTTAGCAATCGCGTCTTTTACGACGTCATTGGAATAGCCAAGGTTCACACACCACAATCCGCCAACAGCATCAATCGTCTCGTGGCCATCGATGTCTTTGATCGTGGAGCCAGATGCGGTTTCGATTATTGTAGGTGTATGCTCCATCGCCTCACCGGGGTGCCCCATCGGGTGCCACATGTGCTGCGCGTTATTGGCGCGAAGAAAATTGTCGTCTTTCATGATTGACCTCCGATTAGATTTCCATCGACCAGATATGAAAAAAGCCCGCGCGACAAGAGCGCGGGCTTTAGATAATTATATGGTGAAGTTTAACCCAGCTCTTCAGGCAAGAGTAGGTTCAAAACAATTGCGATGAACGCTGCTGGCAACAGGCCAGATGTCAGCAGGATACGTGCTGTGTCACCCAAGAATGCCATTGCATTTGGTACCTGCTGAAGGCCAAGGCCAACAGACAAGGACACAGCAAAGATCACCATGTTGCGGCTATTCCAATTCACATCAGACAACATTGACGCGCCTGCTGCTGCAACCATGCCGAACATCACGATAACACCGCCACCCAAAACTTGGATTGGCACAGTGTTGATGATTGCGCCCACTTTTGGGATCAGACCACAGATGATCAGGAATATCGCGCCGATGGTTACAACATGACGTGACATAACGCCGGTCATTGCGATCAGGCCAACGTTTTGGCTAAACGATGTGTTTGGCAAGCTGCCAAAAACGCCCGCAATTGCCGTCCCAATACCGTCAGCAAATGTAGCGCCAACAACTTCTTCGTCTGTAGCTTCACGACCTGCGCCACCTTTGGTGATACCAGATACATCGCCTACAGTTTCGATTGCAGAGATAAACGCCATTAAGCACATGCCGATGATGATTGCCCAGTTCAATTCAAAGCCAAATGCAAACGGACGTGGCAATGCAAAAGCTGCTGCCCCGGAAACGCCGCTCATGTTCACGTCACCCATGAGATAAGCAACGACATAGCCGGCGATCAAACCGATAAGAACAGCGGCAACAGACAGCATGCCACGGGTGAAGAATTTCAATCCCAATGTCACAACGATAACAATACCGGCTTGGAACCAGTTAGAAGCTCCACCCCATGTTGGCTTGGACATGTTGAAATCGCCAGCACCACCAGCGGCATATTGAATGCCAACTTTAATCAACAACAAGCCAATCATCAAAACGATCAGGCCAGTGACCAATGGCGGCAATGCATACCGGATGCGGCCGACAAAAAGACCAAGGAAAGCGTGGAACAAACCGCCGATGACAACACCTGTCATCAAACCAGCCAAGCCAGCCGTACCAGCGCCCACCATCGCGGGGATCATGACTGGCAAGAAGGCAAAGCTCGTGCCTTGAACGATTGGCAAACGTGCGCCAACAGGGCCTATGCCGATCGTTTGGATCAAAGTTGCCACGCCAGCAAACAGCATCGCCATTTGGATCAGGTAAACTTTAGTCATTGGATCAGCGGAATCACCGAATGAAATCCCCGCGACGCTAGAAATAATGATCGCCGGTGTTACGTTTGAAACGAACATCGCAAGAACGTGCTGGATGCCCAGTGGAATTGCTTGTGCGAGTGGTGGAGTGTAATTCGGGTCGCGCAGTTGTTCTGGCGTCCCTAAGCTGGAGTCTGTCATTGATATACCATCCCTTTATTTACCGTCTTTATTGCGGTTGAGCCTTAGTAAAGGATCACAAGCTGAAACGACGCAAGGAAAAGCTCTTGGTCCCTAACGGGAAAAATAGCTCCCCCTCTGAAAAACAAGTAAAAAAACGTATCTTCAATATTTTGATAATTATCCTTCGCATAGATCAATCAATTAGATTGTACGCTATCCAGCTTAATTTCAAAAGTTGCACCCTTGGGGGTATCGATCAGATTAATTTGCCCACCCTGCGCCGTCAAAGGGCTGCGCACAACGGCAAGCCCCATTCCAGTGCCCCCAGTATCGCGGCGACTGGTAAAAAATGGATCGAAAATTCGGTCCTGATTGCCACGCTCTACGCCTTCGCCGTTGTCGGCAATAACCAAGGTAAATCCGTCCCACACGACATCCATTTTATCAGCGCCGTGCGCGACCGCATTCTGGATCAGCTGCACGAAAATTGCATTCAGATCAGCAACAGCCAGCGGAATTTGGGTACCGCCAACGCAAGTAATTTCTAAGTCCACGATTTTGGGCATCGCATCAGTCAGAAAACACGCACCGACCCCAGCACTTTGGCTTGCAATCGTATGCCTGCGCAAATCATTCAACAGCGCATTCATACGTTGGCTGGCTGTCGCAACGGTCTGGCACAACACAATACGATCAGCATCCTCTAATTCTGAACTTTGCAACAATTCCGCAGCGCCCCGAATACTGGTAAGCGGCGATTTTAATTCATGTGTAACGTGATCTGTAAATGCGCGTACCGAGGCCGCCCGACTTTGAAGACTTGCACTCATTTCAAAGACACTTTGCCCCAACTCACGGAATTCTGGTGTGCCAAAATATTGGGGGCGCGGTGCATCAATTTGCCCAACCTTCACGGCCTTCGCATGGGTGGTCAACGCATAAACAGGAAGTAAAACAAGACGCCACAACAATAGACCCAAAATTAAGGTTGCGATTGCGGCGATACACCAAACCAACAGCGCCGCCTCCCCCCAGCTGAGGACATATCCCCAAAGCCGGAAATAGACGATGCCGATAAGCGGCGTGACCAACACCCCCACCAAACCACCACCTATGACCAAAGCCAATGGAGGACGCCATTTCCCGTTTACGCGCTGCATAGACCCATCCGAACACCGACACCGTGAACTGTATCAATGGCGTTAGCGCAGCCTGCAGCTGCCAACTTCGCACGTAAGTTTCGCAAATGGCTGTCCACAGTGCGATCACTCACATGGATGTTGGTGCCATACATCGCGTCCGTCAGCGCAGGCCGTGCAGAGACGTGATCGGGTGACGCATCAGGTGTGTCAACAACGCCATTTCGCGGGCCGTCAAAGAAAGCGACACGCCCGAAATTTCACAAAGGTGACGGGCCTCATCCACCGTTAAGGATCCACGTTGCAATGCCGTGCTTTGGGCTTGCCCTCCTGTGCGCATTAAAATTGCTTTCACACGCGCAGCCAATTCACGAGGGGAAAACGGCTTGGTCACGTAGTCATCACCGCCCAGTTCAAACCCCAAAACACGATCAATTTCATCGTCACGCGCCGTCAGGAATAAAATTGGCGTTGCATGGGTTTGGCTTAACACGCGGCAAACTTCCAACCCATCCATTCGGGGCAAACCAATATCAAGAATGACCAAGTCAAACCGACCCGAAGTTGCTTTCGCCAAACCTTCGGCCTCGTCGCCAGCCTCTTGTGTTTCAAAACCAGCTTGGGTCAGACCGATGCGTAAGACCTGTCTGATTTCGAGGTCATCATCTACAATAAGTATGGAATGAGTCATGGGTTCATTGCTGCCTCAGTCATAGACTGAAGACTACGGCGCAACCGCCAATTGCGAAAGCCCCATTCACGCCAATCTTCTGGAACAAATGCCGTATCCAAATCGGGGCTTCGAAGGTGCGAACAATAATCCGCCGCATCCACGCCTGTTAGTTCCAAAACTTCCGGCAGCGCTGCTTCACCCAAATTGCAAAGGCATGTTCTGTCCAAACGAACGTCATTTGTCAGATTGTAGTGAGCGATGACGCGATCAAAGCTTATGAAGGCACATGCATACAAGGTTAGCCCGGCCAAGACCCCAACCCGCAACATCATCCAGCCGTTCGTATGATCTTTTGAGATTTGTAACCACATCACACCTAATCCAGCAGCCACCAAGCCCATCCAGATCAAAGCAGCAATCCGCCAGTGGGTGAGGCCGTATGTGTCGATGTACAATTCCAAGGGGACCAAAGACCCAACCACCAAAGCCAAATTCTGCCCAACCCAAATCAGCAAAAGAATGCGTAAAACAGGTGCGTCTTTGGCAAACGGTTTTGATATTAAAGCAAACACACCCGCCAGCAACGCGGTCAAAACCAATGGATAAGCGCCACGGTGGGCGTATTTTGCGTAACTCATACCTTCTAGAAGGTCACCGCCACCGTACAAAATGAACACATCCATTCCCGTCTGGACAGCAAACAGCATATTGAACATGACCAGTGAGCGCATAATCGACTGCGGATTGATCACAGCAACCGTGCGCGCGGCTTTAACAGTATGCCGAGTGGCAACAAGACGTTCGCGCAAACGCCACAGGATCAGACATGGCCAGCTCAACACCGCGATAAAAGCCCAGAAAATCAAACGCGTTGGATTTGGCGTTGGGATCGAATTTGGAATCAGATCGATCAACCATTTATCCAAAATAGGATTGGCTTGGGCGAACAACATCGCAAACACACCAGTCAAAACAATTGGCAGCCCCCACCCAAGAACGACACCACGCACTTGCTCTTTTTGCACCGACACATGTGAAGCGCTGGCGATGCCTACCCATCCATCGGCGATTGTTTGAAAGGGACCAATCCACAGCAATCGCAACGTACCTCGCAGAAATTGATGTGTGCGCAGGCCCGCGATCATCGACAAGGAAAGCGCGATACCAACACTTAGAATAATAACTGTAAGCGGCTGGACGATCTCGACGATGGGCAACACGCTCAGCAACGCTGTCATTGAACAGATCGCCAACCGCCTCCTGTTCATTTTTGG